>ERZ1034882.660-NODE-660-length-15530-cov-15.219838_pt1 | contig 15530 bp, 32 predicted proteins | sample MGYA00520606_ERZ1034882 | MGnify/ENA primary metagenome ERZ1034882 (study PRJEB33766, sample SAMN09781726) | gut metagenome | biome: gut microbiome | host: Homo sapiens | place: Madagascar | study: EMG produced TPA metagenomics assembly of the PRJNA485056 data...
TTGTCAACGGCACCAACATGGCGATGGCAAACGGCTTTGCACAGGCCGAGCTTTCTCGCAGCAACCAGCAGGCGGCGCTGATGCAGCAGCTCAACGCCATGCAGATGCAGGCCGCAAATTGCTGCTGCGAAAACCGTGCAGCTATCGCCCAGGTGCGCTACGACATGGCGGCGCAGGCGTGCGACACGCGCAACACCGTGCAGAACGCCACACGCGACATCATTGACGCGAACAACCAGAACAGCCGCGCCATCCTCGACTTCCTGACGCAGAGCAAGCTCTCTGACCTTCAGGCCGAGAACCAGGGCTTGAAGCTGGCGGCAAGTCAGGCGGCGCAGAACAGCTATCTGGTCTCGCAGCTGCGCCCCTCTCCCATTCCGGCCTACACGGTGCAGAACCCCTATTGCTGCAACCAGTTTGCCTGTTGCGGCTGCTGAAAACTTCATAGCATAGCTTTTTGTTGACGATTTTGTTGACGTCAACAAAATGGTCGGCCCCGTGCCGATACTACGACAACGCGGCGGGGCTATTGCCTCGCCGCTGTATTTTAATTGCCTCGATTTCGAGGCATATGAAAGGACTGATTATTTTGGCAGAGTACACAAACGCAAATATTGTGAGCGTAGCCGCAGGTCAGAACGTTCCCCTGACCGAAACGGCGGTCAATAGCAAGCCCTGTATCGTGCATCGCCAGGGCGCAGGCATTGTCACGCTGCGCGGCCTCACCAATCAAAACCGCGCCCTGTTTAGGGTCTCCTTTGGCGGCAACATCGCTATTCCCACCGGAGGCACGGTCGAGGCCATCACGGCAGCGCTTGCCATCAACGGAGAGCCGCTGACCAGTGCAACGGCGACTGTCACGCCTGCGGCGGTAGAGAACTACTTTAACATTTATGTTTCCGCGCAGGTCTGCGTCCCGAAAGGCTGCTGCCTGACGGTCGCAATGGAAAACACCAGCACTCAGGCCGTCAACTTCGCCAACTCGAACCTGACGGTTGAGAGAATCGCGTGAAAGGAGAATGGACATGAGTAAGAAAGCAATGTACGAGCTTCGCAATATGCTGTGCGAAGAACTCGACGAGCTGGCGCGTAAGGGCGACCTGGGCGCGGGCGACCTTGAGATCGCGCACAAGCTGACCGACACCATCAAGAACATCGACAAGATCGAGATGATGGAGGACGACGGTTACTCCCGCGACGGAGACTATTCGCGTCGCTATTCCCGCGATGGCGATTATTCCCGCGACGGTGATTATTCTCGCGGCGGCGACTGGCAGGCCGATATGCGCGGCACTTACGGCAGGGGCAGCTCCTATGCTCGCCGCGGCACGCATTACGTCCGCGGGCACTACAGCCGCGCCGACAGCATGGAGCACCTGCGCGAGCAGATCAATGACATGATGCGCGAGACGGACGATGACCGCGTAAAGGAAGCGCTGCGTCGTGCCGCGAGCCTGATGGAGGAATAAAGGGGGTGCGTCCCCTTGATCGACGAAAACGAGGTCAATCTGTGGATATCGCGGCTTGAGACGGAAGAATCGAGCTGGCCAAATTATCAAAAGCTGGCGGCGCTGTACATCATCCAAAATCAAAACGCGCCCAAAGAACCGGAAAGGCCGATGTTGTATTCGGCAGCTCCGGCGCCGGTCAAGACCTATGCGTCTGAAACGGTAGGCAGCTACGGCGACAGCGATTTTTTGCAGGCCGTCTCCGGCATGTCTCCGGCAAGAGCGTGGGAGGTCATGGACGAGCTGATGGACAGCCTTAAAATCGTCAACGAGCGCGTGTACAACAGCGTGATGCGGAAACTCGGAAAATGAGAACACCCCCGTCGTAAGGCGGGGGTATTCTTTTGGGCATAATTTACCTTTTGGAACACCAAGGTCAAATATGCCTAACGGGGCGTTACAAAAAACGCGCCGTCGTCATTTGCGTCAATTCTCCGGATAAAGCGCGTCCAGAACTCCTTCTTCTCTTCCCGGGAGTAAGTGTCATATTCAGCAAGTCCATTTCGCAGCGCATCAAGGTTTGTCTGCGGCTTTTCCTCTACCGTTTCAAGTGTTTTCTTCAAGCTCGTATACTCCCGCTTGTATTCATCCAGCTCGATCAAATCATTCAGATAAAGCGTTTTCAGCTTGCTCATTTTTTTTCGTATCGCGTCCGCGCTTTGCGTGGGCTTTTTTTCTGCCTTTTTGTAATAGCGATTGTTTCGCTCGGCAATCCCCTCAAGCTCATGCAATAAGTAATCTTCCAGCGCGTCTTCGCGGATCCTCTTTTTGTGCTGGCACGCGGAGTTGTCAAGCATTCGCGTCCGGCATCGGTAGTAAGTATAAATCTGCTTTGCTGTTTCCGACTGCATCGTTTTCCCACACTCTTTGCAATGCAGCAAGCCGGAGAACAGATAAACGCGATCTGTCTCAACTCCTGCGCAGCGCTGCGACCGCTGGCGGAGAATATCATTTACAATGTCAAAATCCTGCTTGCTTATTAGGGCGGGGCAAGCATTCTCGATGCCGTACACCTCGCCGATATAAAGGCGATTGCGGAAATAGTTTACATATTTGGTATACGCCCTGTCAATCCCCCACGTCTCGAGCATATATTTCTTTACGCCAAGCACGCTTTGCAATCGGATGTACGCCGCAAACATATCTCGCGCGGCATCTGCCGTATCGTTATCAATCTGGTATTGCCTGTCCTTGATGATATACCCTAAAGGGGCTTTTGATCCTGCCGGTTGGCCTTTTGCACGCTTGCCGTCGTTGATAAATTTGATCCGCTCGCTTGTTCGGTCGGCCTCGTCCTGCGCGACAGACAACATGATGTTGACCTTTAAGCGGCCCGACGCGGTGCGCGTCTCGTAGTCCTCTTCCGTTGCCTGCCATGTCACGCCGTATTTGTCAAGCCGCGTCTGCACATCGTAGTACCCCGCGACATTGCGAAACCATCGATCCAACTTGATAAAAAGGATCGTGTCTACCTTCCCTGCCTTGCAATCATCCAGTAGCCGCAGAAGAGCGGGGCGCTTTTTATACGGCTTTCGCGCGGATATGCCCGCGTCTTCATATATGCCCACCACGGTCATTTTATTCGCTTTGGCATACCTTGTCAGCGTGTCCCGCTGCTCTTGCAGGGACAGGCCATGCCGCGCCTGTTCCTCGCTGGACACGCGGATATACAATGCCGCTCTCATCGAATCCCCCTCCAAAATCCGTAATCTATGCAGTGAAAATCAATGTACGCGCACCACACAGCAAGCATAGCAATGATGACAAACATTATAGCAATCACGCCGTTTCGGATACGCACGCCGCGCCGCATGATCTCAATGGTATCGGCCTTTGCGTCAACATGGCGTTCCAGCTCATCATTCCGCGCTTGCAAAGTTTCCTCGGTCGGCGTCAAGTGTTCGGAAATTCCGAACGCTTCATCAAGCGATATTCCAAGCGCTTTGCAGATCGGCGCGACGGTGTAGATGGACGGAGATTTCGAAAACTTGGAAAAGAAGTTCTGCACGGTGGACAGCGGAACGCCGGAATCGTCTGAAATGTCTTGATAGGTCAGTTTCAATTCTTCTTTACGGATTCTACACACTTCTTGAATGTTCATTTACGCCACCTTAATTTATTCCGATTTTCGCGCCGCAAAGTCGCAAGATGAGGTCTTGTCGAGCCATGTCGAACGCTGCCTTATTGCAAGGCTTCGGCATTGAATTACCAAGCCAAAGTGGGCTACGGTAAATACAAGCAGCGGCGGCCGATCCCCGCTGTCTGCAAAAAGCCCTCGCCGTTGTTGCAGAGGCGGCGAGGGCTAACCTTACTTCATACCAAGGAGCTTGCCAAGTTTTCTTTGCCGCCCTGCTTTGGTCGTTGGGATCCCAGTTCCTTTTGAAATTTTCCTTTTCATCTTCGTGATTCCGAGCGCACGTTTCCAACTAAAGGACAGGCCGGGGATCTTCATTATTGATTCACCACCCTTTCAACTTTTTCAATCATCTTAGCACATAGATCGCGCCCATGCTTGAGACTTTCTTCCGGCATTTGGTCGGCATACTCGTCAACGATAGCCGCGATGCTTTGAGCCTTTTTTACCTGCCCGCGAGATAGGCCGAAAATATGCACAGTTTCTTTTTGGATGTACCGAGAAAGAAAACTGTTTGTATGGGTAGCCTTTTCGTTTTGTAGCATTTTGGCGCATTCGTTCGGGGAAACCCTTCCACCAGCCATACACTTAGTATCGCCACCTGCGACCTCTGCTATCTGCGCTACGGTTTGCTCTGCAAGCTTGTACCGGGAAAAGTATGTTTCGATGTTATCCGTATTGGCAATGATGCGAATGCAGTCGGCAAATATTTGCGATTGACGCTTAACAAAGGCAGTTTCCGCAGCGGTCATTTTTTTCTTGCCGAAAAGCGAGCCTAAAATACCCATTTACGCTTCCCCAATCTTTTGCAAATATTATTATTTTGTTGCACAGCGTCGTGCAGCAAACGCCTGTTGTGGGAATAGGCATGAATACCGAAAAGGAGGTCAAATCATGGACGCACAGGTGCAAGCGGCGGCGGCTCTTTATCTGCTCCTAACGCCGAAGCAGAAAGACGAAATGCTCGCGCTGATTGAGCGCATCCTCGCGGAGGAGGCGCAAAAATTAGCCTTAGAGCCAAACGGAGGGACGCAAGATGTTGTGTAATGACGCGAAATGTGATACAATAAGCAGAGCAGATGTTGAAATGCTGCGTGAAAATCTTGTATGCGCCGCGCTGGCGCTTCCGCATGAAGCAAAGCTTGAGCTTTTGAAATTTATCGAGAGGAGAGAGAAAAATGAAAGAGGCCGCTAAGTTGTGGTACATCGACTCAAAAATGGTTGACGCGGTAAACCGGTGCATGGACGCCATTTCGGCCTGCGGGCTTTCCGCGGATAGCGCGGAATATCTACCCTTTTGCTTAGTTCGATCACCGTATGAAAAGGAGGTTTAGTATGGGAAGAGAGGATTTGCAATCTATTGCCGTTTCATGCTTTGGGAAATATTGCAGCGTAAAAATTGGCGGCGTTGAGATCAGCAATGTCAAGGCGTATCGCTTGGAGCAGAACAGCGATGGCAGTGCGCGCTTGACGCTCGATTTTGATTGCTGCTTTGCAGATACGCAGATGGCCTTAAATCAGCCAGCCAATTAAAGCAGACGCAATAGACCCCGTTATCCACGAGTTTCTCTCCATACAAGCGCCGAATTTACTTAATAGCCCTTGCTTTGGCATTTCTTGCCCTGCGAGGATCTTTTCCAAAATAGAAATAATCTCTTGCAGGGCTTCCTTATCGTCCCCGCCATCTCGTTCGGCACGCTCTTTCATCTCTTGGATAGAAACAGAAACAGAGTTGTTATTGCCAATTACCGAGTTTGTAACGGTGCCGATATTAAAAATCGTCTGCGATTGAGGCAAAAGGTTTTCCTTGTTAGGTGTTTTCTGATAGTACACGGTTAAAAAATTCGCGACACCGCTATGGTATTCTGTTGAAATTTCGGAAACATATACCGTTTTTCCATCAGGGAAAGTCAAGGCGTCGCCTTCTTTTATACCGACCGTTGGGAGGAAATTGATAGTATTTTCCCCGCGCATTTTATCGAAATTCGGCAAGCCCTTTTCAATAGATACCTTTTCCCCGTTCCTTTCCACCGAAAAACTCAAACCGTGGGTTTTAATAAAATCACTGACAGGCATTTTTGCCCCCCCTGTTTTATTTTGTATTTGTCAACCACCGAAACAGTGTCCCAGCTTCACGGTTTTTTCCTCTTGCTTTCCAAAAAATCAATATAGCGTAAAATCTCCGTCAATTCCTCCGCAGAAGCGGAGCGGAGAAAACGGACGATTTTATCATCCACGCCCTCGCCCTCGGTCTTCGGATCGGGGGCGCTTTCTTTTTTTGCCTTCGGCAAGACTTCTTCATCATCGGGAAGAATATCCTCAACGGAAACGCCTAAATATTCCGCAATGACACTAAGTTTACTTTTTTTAGGCTTTGATTTTCCCGTGTTCCATTGGCTATAAATGCTGTTTGAAAGGCCGAGCGCGCGGCTTAAATCGGCACCCGTCTTTCCTTGCTTTACAAGGTAATAATTGATTTTGTCAATAGTATCCATATTTCCGTCTAAGATTTTGTACATTATTTGCGTCTAAGAAACCTAAGTTTTCGTTGACAAACTAAGAAAGCGAAGTTATAATAGAAAACATAAAGGGTAACAAAAACCCAAGCCCCCTTACATTTAGCGGACTGCGAAAAATATTATGATCGTTGGCACCTTTATAATATCACAGTTTGCCAAGTTGTCAAGGTAAACTTAGTTTTTCTTACTCTTTCGCTAAGTTTTTTTGGCTGCGGCGAGGGGAAAAGAGACCGTCCCGATGCGGTAACATCGGGACGGCTCACCGGTCACTTTGACCGGCGGTTGGACAAGGCGGACGCGGCAAGAGTTTTTGTGTTCTTGCTTGCCTTGCGGTTGCTTAAAATTTTTGACGCTTTGGAAGCAACGCGCTTACTTGTCCGGACGGAGTTCCTCGGCAAAGGGTTCCCTCCTTTCAATGAGAATATGGGGAGCCTCGTGCCTTTTCACTCTATCCTCCTGCATGAGAGTATAGCAAATCCCCGCGCCGCAGTCAATGAAAACTAAGTAAAAGCAAATTGGAGGTGAACGAATGAGCTTTCGCAGCGCTCGGTTGGCTGCCGGCCTGAGTGTCCAGCAGGTGATCGAAAAACTAAAGGTCTCCGACGCAGCGGTATATATGTGGGAGACCGGACAGCAGCATCCGCGTGCAAGCCGTCTGCCGGAGGTCGCCGCACTCTACGGCTGCACGGTGGACGAGCTTTTGAAGCCGGATGAAAAGGAGGAATGAGAGAGCATGAACTGGATTATCGTAATCGTTGGCGGCATCATCGTCATCTACGTTTCACATTGGCTGTGGTTTGAGAAACATTTTGTTTTGTTCCTGCCGGCAGAAATAATCGCTATCATGGCCGTAGTCATGATGGGAATGTGTATTCTTGTGGGCGTGCTTGAAACGCCACAGTCCATCAATAACTTTAACCGCCAGAAGGCATACATCGAAATGCACGAAGCGAAAAACGCCGCGGAAGATGCGGTGCTGACTTCCAAGAAAATCGAGCTGAATGAGTGGCTTTATGACGCACAGTGCAGCAAATCCCGATTTGGGAGTTGGAGCTTTTACCCCGACAGCATTTTTGACTTGGATCCGATTGAATGAAAGGGCATAAGAAAAGCCCTGTTCAGCGTAGCAGGCCGAACAGGGCAATCGGACAAATCTCACCACAGATATTGTGTCCGTGCTTATTGTAGCACGGAAGAAAGGAAAAGGCAATGAGAAAAAAGCCAGAGTACAAAATCATTTGGGTCACGCCGCCTGACCCTGTAAAGCTGGGGACGATCATGGGCGAGATTTACGCGCGCGGTCGCGGCCTTGAGTTTATCGGTCTTGTGCCGAACGAGAAGAAGGGAGAAAAGGCATGAGCACGCTGTTTATTTTTATCGGCATCGGCACCGTGACGCATTGGTTTATGCGGGCGCTGGACAAGCTGGAGGGCAGGGCATGAGGCGCGACCGACGCACCCGCGAGCAGCGCAAGGCTGACGCTTCGGCGCGTATCGCCGCCGTCTTCCTGTTCCTCGCGGTGCTGCTGATTCTCTTTGCGGTGCTGACAGTTAAAACCACAGGGCAGCCGTACAAGGGCGAGCCGCCGGCCATCGAGGACAAGCTCCCCGGCGAGGACAAGCCCGCAGAGGGGAGCGCGGTGCTCGACATCGGCGAACCTCTTGGTGAGTTCAATCTGACCGCCTATTGTCCGTGCATGAAGTGCTGCGGCAAGACGGACGGAATCACGGCGACCGGCACGACTGCCGCCGAGGGGCGAACGATCGCGGTTGACCCTCGCGTGATCCCTTACGGCTCCACCGTCACGATCTACTTTGCCGACGGCACGAGCCATACATACACCGCCGAGGACTGCGGCGGTGCGATCAAGGAGAACCGCATCGACGTGTTCTTTGCCGACCACCAAACGGCGCTGCAATTCGGCGTACAGCGCGCCTATGTTTACATGGAGGAAAACAATGGATAATTTGAACGGCTACAAAGCCTTTAAACCCGGCATGATCTGCAAAGGGAAACAGTATCAGGAAAACACAGACTATGAAGAAGAGGGCGGAAAGATTTGCGAAAAAGGAATGATGCATTATTGCGTTAATCCTTTTGATGTGCTTAATTTTTACCCGCTTGTAAATGATAACGGAAAAATCAGCGACTTTGCAACAGTCAAATCTTTGGAAGAGACTGTATCGTGTGATGGCGGGAAATTTGCCACGAAAAAGCTTCACATTGGCGTAAAGCTTGGCTTGGCAGGATTTGTTAATGCCTGCATCGATTATATCAAGAAAGAAACAATTGTAAACGCGCCAAGCTCAACTGTTGAAAGCGACTACGCCAAGATCGGCAGCAGCGGCTATTCCGCCAAGATCGGCAGCAGCGGCGACTACGCCAAGATCGGCAGCAGCGGCGACTCCGCCCAGATCGGCAGCAGCGGCAACTGCGCCCAGATCGGCAGCAGCGGCAACTCCGCCAAGATCGGCAGCAGCGGCAACTACGCCCAGATCGGCAGCAGCGGCAACTACGCCCAGATCGGCAGCAGCGGCTACTCCGCCAAGATCGGCAGCAGCGGCGACTACGCCAAGATCGGCAGCAGCGGCAACTACGCCAAGATCGGCAGCAGCGGCAACTACGCCCAGATCGGCAGCAGCGGCGACTCCGCCAAGATCGGCAGCAGCGGCGACTCCGCCCAGATCGGCAGCAGCGGCAACTGCGCCCAGATCGGCAGCAGCGGCAACTCCGCCAAGATCGGCAGCAGCGGCAACTACGCCCAGATCGGCAGCAGCGGCAACTACGCCCAGATCGGCAGCAGCGGCTACTCCGCCAAGATCGGCAGCAGCGGCGACTACGCCAAGATCGGCAGCAGCGGCAACTACGCCAAGATCGGCAGCAGCGGCAACTACGCCCAGATCGGCAGCAGCGGCGACTCCGCCAAGATCGGCAGCAGCGGCAACTGCGCCCAGATCGGCAGCAGCGGCAACTACGCCCAGATCGAAAGCGCGGGAGAAGACTCGGTTATTTGTTGTTCGGGAGACGCATCCATCGTTAAGGCAAAACTCGGCAGCTGGATAACGCTTGCCGAATGGAAATATTCGGATGAGAAAAATCGAATGGTTCCCCAATTTGTAAAAACCGAGTTTGTTGATGGCGAAAAAATAAAGGCAGATACATGGTACAAGCTTTTCAACGGCGAATTTACCGAGGTGTCGCCATGACAGAAGATGCTTTGCGTTTGCTGTCTGCTCTTGGCGAGGGCGAGGACAATGCTATGACGCGCGGCGCCCTGTGCGCCCTGCTCGGTTTGCCGGACCGTACCGTGCGCAAGCTCATCGAAGAAGCGCGGCGCGAAGAAACGGAGGAAGGCCCCTTTATCGTCAACGCCTGCGAGGGCAAGGGCTACTTCCTCGCCCGCAATGCCGACGAGATCGAGCGTCACTATCGCGGCGAATACTCCCGCGCGATGGCGATCTTGGTGCGAACGAAGGGCGAGCGGAAATTTTTGAAGAAGGCGGGTCGGCTATGATGTATCAATGCGAGAGCTGTCACGCGATTTTTACGGAGCCATACACCTACATGGAGCGTGAAAACCTCGACGGGGAAAACGGCTGGTATTACGCCGAGCGCGCGGTCTGCCCGTACTGCGGCGAAGAATGGTTTACGGAGGTGGAAGATGAAGTCTAACGGAGTGACGGAATACGCGCGCTGCACCGTGGACATCAATTTCCCGAACAAAGAGGTGCGGTGTATGTACTGTCCACTGCTGGAGACTTACGCGCGGAACCAGTGCCGGAGGACCGGCGAATACATCTTAGACACGCGCTGCATCGGGATGTGGTGCCCGCTGAAAATGGAGGAAGAACATGGACTATAACTTTGGCGAGAACGAAGAGGAATACAGCCAAAAGCAGGGGAAGAAAATTCCCGTTTGGCAATCTGATAAGTACAAAGAGAGCAAGAAAAAGGCTTGCGAAATCATCGAAAGTGGAAAGTATGGGCTATCCCCCGCAGACTTTTGGATCCTTATGAACGAGACGAAAAGCGGCAAGATGGGGTACACGGGTCTGATTATCTCTCACAACGGCTGCTTGAAAATCAACGACAAATTGGAAAAGCCGTTTAATCCGATGTCCGTTACCGAAGACAAGTGCGGATACGGCGGCGCGCTGGTTTTTACCTATTGCGATAAAGACCAGGGATTATATGAGGTTGGAGAAGTCACACAGAAAAACTGCAAGAACGATTATCCGTATGCGATGGCGTTTAAGCGTATGTTTGACCGCGTTGTGCTGAAACTTTCCAAGCTTGCTTATTCGGGAATTTATAGCGAGGCAGAAAGCGATACCTTTAAGGACCCCGTAGACGATACCCGTAACGAGCCAAAGCCGATCGATGAGAAAAACACCTGTAAGGACTGCGGCAAGCCCATCTACCCTGTGACGCACGGCGGCAAGAAATATTCCGTTGCCGAGATTGCGGAGAACGCGATAAATACCTATAAAGCGCCGCTCTGCTGGGCGTGCATGACGGCAAGGAGAAAAACCAATGAAAGCCCGATTGCATGATCTATCCCTTGCGCGGGATGGGGGGTATTTACTCACCATCGCCACGCGGGAGAATATCGGGCCGCTGTTTGACGAGCTGCACGAGACGGACGTTGACGTGACCGTGAAGAAGCACCGCGAAAAGCGTAGCTTGGATGCCAACGCTTACGCATGGGTATTGATGGACAAGCTCGCAGAAGTCACAGGGACACCTACAAGCGAGGTTTACCGGCAGGCCGTGAAAGATGTCGGCGGGAACACGGAAACCGTCTGCGTGCGAGAGAAAGCCGTACAGAAGCTATGCGGCGGCTGGAACAAGAACGGTATCGGGTGGCAGACGGAAGTGATGGACAGCAAAATTGACGGCTGCAAGAATGTGGTGCTGTATTACGGTTCGTCCACCTTTGACACAAAGCAGATGTCCCGCCTGATCGACAACATCGTGCAGGACTGCAAGGCGGTGGGCATCGAGACCTTGACCCCACAGCAGCTTGACGCGCTGAAGGAGGATTGGCGATGCACAAAATGACAAAAGCGACCTCTATCCCCAAAAGCGTCAAGGAGGTCGTGTACGAGCGCGACGGCGGGCGCTGCATTCTATGCGGGCGTAACAACGGAGAGCCTGTAGCGCACGTTATACGGCGCTCACAGGGCGGCAGAGGCATCGAGCAGAACATCGTGACGCTCTGCCCCTCCTGCCACCGAGCCTTTGACGAGGGGTCGCAAAGGACGGCGCTATACGCCTGCATCGTCGGCTATCTCAAAACGAAATATCCAGGCTGGACACGGGAGAACATGATTTACAGAAAAAACAGGGAGGAATTGAAATGAGCTTGAACAGGATCAGCGTCATGGGACGCATCGGAAAGGACCTTGAGCTGCGCCGCACGCAGAGCGGCAAGGCGGTCACCAGTTTTCCCATCGCCGTCGACCGCGACGGCAAAGACGCCGGAACGGACTGGTTTGATGTGGTCGCGTGGGAGCGCACGGCGGAGTTTGCCGCGCAATACTGCGCCAAGGGGCGTAAGGTGGTGATAGACGGTCGCTTGCAGGCGCGAGACTGGACCGACAAGGACGGCAATAAGCGCCGCGCGGTCGAGATCATCGCCCATAGCGTTTACTTTGCCGACAGCAAGCCGCAGGAGGGGCCCGCCGCATATAGTCCCGCATCAAGCAGCCCGGGCGAGTTTACCGAGGTCGAGGACGACGGGGACCTTCCGTTTTGATGGAGGTGCAGCATGAGATACGAGGTGCATATCGTTTCACCGCACGAAAAGGCGGTCATTGTCTTGCCAGAAGTGTCCGAGAGTGACGCGACCGATATTGCAGAGGTTATGACGCAATACGGCGCGACGGTTTCCCTGCTGGCAAAGCCGAAGGAGTAAAGCGATGGAGCGTAATCAATTCACTTTTTACCGAAGTTACAGGGACGCGCTGCGAGCGCTCAACGCAAAAGATTTCAAGGCCGTTGTGCTGGCAATCTGCGATTATGCGCTTGATGAAAGCGAGCCATGTCTTTCTGGAGTCCCCCACGCTGTTTTTACTTTGATTCGTCCAACGTTGGACAGCGGTCGCAACAAAGCAGCGAATCGACAGAACAAAACGAAAACAAAAGAAGAACAAAGTGGAAACAAATCGGAACAAACTCGGAAAGAGAGAGAGAAAGAGAACGATAGTTCTCTCTCTATATCTCTCTCACGAAAGGCTCCCACGTTTGACGAGGTTGCCGAATATGCCAAGCTGCGCGGAGGTCTTATTGACCCCAAACCGTTCTACGAGTTTTATTCCGTCGCCGGTTGGATGGACACCGAGGGCAAGCCGGTTTACAACTGGCAGCAGAAATTCCAGCTATGGGAAAAGCGCGAGCTGGAGAAGAAAGGGGGCGCGATGAATGGACATGTTCACGATACTGGACGAGATACGAAAAAATGGGACGTCCCCGGAGCCGTCAATCTCTGACGAGTGCCCACTCTGCGGCGGCGTTGGATACACCGTGCGGAGGTCAGCAGACGGAAACGCGGAGTACCGGGAGTGCGAATGCTCCATCCGCAAAAGGAATCTGCAACGCATCGAAAGAAGCGGGCTTAAAGAGCTTTTACAGAGATGCACGATGGAGAACTATCGCGCGACTGAGCCGTGGCAGAAGCAGGCCAAAGAGGCAGCGGAACGCTATCTTGCCGATTGGCGCGGAAGATGGTTTTACGCCGGAGGAAGCCCCGGCAGCGGGAAAACGCACCTTTGCACGGCGATGTGCGGGAAGCTCATGGATGCCGGATTGCCGGTGCGCTATGTGCAATGGCGTGCGGATATTCCAGCCATCAAAGCAAAGGTCAACGATGCCGAGGCATATCAAGATGCCATTGATCCGCTGAAAAGCATCAAGGTACTGTACATCGACGATTTCCTCAAGGGGACGGCGACAGAGGCCGATCGCAACATTGCGTTTGATCTGCTCAATGCGCGGTATATCAAGCCAAGCCTTGTGACAATCATCAGCTCCGAGTGGACGATCTCGCGCGTGCTGGACTGGGACGAGGCGATAGGCTCGCGCATTGCGGAGCGGTCGAAAGGCTGCGTGCTGAATATTACCGGATCCAAAAACTACCGGCTGAAATGAAAGAATACCCGTTAGGAGGAGACATGACAGAATATGGTCGGGTTCTGGATTACATCGGAGTGAGGTATTGAGATGAAGGTTTTAGTTGCCTGCGAGGAATCGCAGGAAGTGTGCAAGGCGTTCCGAGCGCTGGGGCATGAGGCGTATTCCTGCGACATTCAGGAGCCGTCCGGCGGGCATCCTGAGTGGCACATCCTTGGGGACGCGGTAAAACTTGCTCAAATGCCTATTAGCGTTTTCAAAACGATGGACGGGAAAGAGCACTGTGTTGAGTGGGACTTGCTGATTGCCCATCCCCCATGCACGTATCTCAGCAATGCGGGAGCGCGGCATTTGTGGAAAGACCATCAACTGCAAGCTGACCGTGTAATGCTTGGGATAAAGGCACGGGACTTCTTCATGGAATTTTACCGCTCCCCAATTCCTTTGAGAGCAGTTGAAAATCCTATCCCAAGCAGAGTTTTTTGCATGCCGGAATATTCGCAGGCAATTCAGCCGTATTAGTTTGGGCATCCGTATACCAAAAAAACTTGCCTGTGGCTGTGCAACCTTCCAAATCTTGCCCCAACAGATATTGTGTCTCCGGTTGCAACATGGTGTCCGAGTGGCAGTTACAGCCATAAGCATGGGGAACAGCACAAAGGTATGTTTACCACGGATAGAGCGAAGAATCGCGCGAAGACCTTCCCCGGCATCGCTAAAGCTATGGCGGAGCAATGGGGCGGAGACGTTAGGGAGGAACTATGAGAGATACAAACCTCGTAAATGCGCTGCGTGAGCACGCGGATTGGTGGGAAAATGGGGACATGATGGAGCCGCTGGGAGGACTGGAAAAAGACCTGGCGGAAGCCGCTGACCGGATCGAGGCGCAGACGAAAGAAATTGACGCACTGCGGAACGAACTGTGCCTGAAATGCGGAAACTATACGCTGGCCCATGATGGGGCCTGTAACGGATGCCGGTGGAGGAGGTAAGAAGATGGACGCGTTAGAGTTTTTGAGGGAACGGAAAAGAATATGCAACAGCTACAAGGATTGCGAGGGCTGCCCGCTTGAAGGGACTAAATGCGTCGTCAGCAGCATCGTACCTGATGAAGATTACAAGAGAATCATCGCTACCGTCGAGCAATGGTCTGCTGCGCACCCGCGCAAGACTCGGCATGGCATGTTTCTGGAGCAGTGGCCTAACTGCCGGATGGACGGTGATTGCGTTGTCGGGATGTGCCCAAGAAATGTTGACAAAAATTATATCTGCGATTTGAATCGTTCTGCTGGGTGCACCGACTGCCGCCGTGAGTTTTGGATGCAGGAGGTGGAGTGATGGAACGACTGACGAAGCGCGACACCGATGGACAGGCAATGATGGACTGCGAGAAGTGCAAAGCGGATTGGACGGGTAAGCATGGTAAGCCGATGGTTGACTGCACCGCGTTGTACTGCCGCAATCGCCTCAAGGATCGCCTCGCCGCCTACGAGGACAGCGCGTGTGAACCGGAAGAAGTTCTGCCGAAAGATAAGGCGGACGAGATCGCACTGAAGCTGATGCGTCTTGCTGATTTAGAAAGCCTTTGCAACTATACCCGCCTGCGCGATCTGGCCGAGGCCGACAAGGGCGGTCGGCTGGCGGTGCTGCCGTGCAGTGTTCGACGGAAATATCTCAGAACATGAAGTCCAAAACATGAAATACTTCGCAAGGCAAAGACGGTTGGGCATTGATATAACCCCGTTCTTCCCGGATGCGGAAAAGTTCATAGGCAAGACCGTATTCCTCACCCGCGAGGAGGCGAAAAAAGCCTTAAAAACAAAGGAGGGGTAATATGCCGCATGGTAGCGCAAGTCAGTCTGGCGAGCATAATGGCAACTATAAGCATGGTGGGAAAGGAACAAAACTATACAACGTCTGGCGTGCTATGCGTAAGAGATGCGCCCTTAAGACTGATACGCATTATAAGCGATACGGGGGCCGAGGTATCTCGGTATGCGAAGATTGGCAAAGTTTTTTAGCGTTTTAAAAGTGGGCAGATGAGAACGGGTATAAAGAAGGCCTTACCATTGACAGGGTAGATAATAATGGGGATTATTGCCCAGAAAATTGTCGTTGGGTTGACAGAAAAACTTAGGCGAACAATTTGGAAGTGACTGTGAAAATTAAAGTAATAGATACCGAAAAGACGTTGCATGAGTGGGCTGACTTTTTAGGTATAAACCCGTATACGTTATA
>ERZ1034882.661-NODE-661-length-15526-cov-9.630211_pt1 | contig 15526 bp, 6 predicted proteins | sample MGYA00520606_ERZ1034882 | MGnify/ENA primary metagenome ERZ1034882 (study PRJEB33766, sample SAMN09781726) | gut metagenome | biome: gut microbiome | host: Homo sapiens | place: Madagascar | study: EMG produced TPA metagenomics assembly of the PRJNA485056 data set...
CAGGCGCGGATGGGGCTGAGCAACACCCGGCTTCTGGTCACATGGTACACGAACTGGGAAAACAAGCAGTCCGTGGTACACTCCCACCCGTATCACGAGCTGGTGCTTCCCATCGGCGGCAGCACGGTGCGCTACTCGGTGGACGGCAGCGTGTATCTGGTCCATGTGGGGGAGCTGGTCTACTTTCCCTCTCAGGTCTACCACTCCGGCAACTTTAATATTGACGATGCCCAGTCGGATCGTCTGGTCATCCAGATCGACGATGCCCTCTGGCAGGCCACCCGCCGCCGCGTAAATCTAAAAAATGCAGACTGGATGCACGAGCTCACCGTGCTGGACAGCGAGGCCTGCCGCAAGTGGGATTTCAAGGGGCTTTTCATCCGCATGGCGCAAAGTCAGGAGCTGCCGGGCTCTATCCGGGATATCGTTTTTGAGGCGCAGGTCGCTGAGATGATGCTGCTTATCACGCAGGCCACCGGCAGCGGACAGACCACTGCACCCAGCAGCACCAGTGTGCTGGCCGCGCGCGCGGTGGCCTACCTTCAGACCCATTATCAGGACCCGACCCTCACCACCGCGCAGCTGGCGCAGGAACTTTACGCCAGCCGGGAGCACCTTTCCCGCGCGTTCAAGGAGTGCACCATGGAGAGCATCCACAACTACCTGACCTATCTGCGGATGCAGCACTGCCGCAAGGCGCTGGAGGAGGGCGTTTCCGTCCTGAACGCCTGCACCGAGAGCGGCTTTCCGGATTACAGCAGCTTCCTGAAAACCTTCCGCCGCCTGTACGGCATCACCCCCGCCGAATACCGCACACAGCACCGGATGCAGTAGGCTTACCGCTGCGCCTGTTTTTCTTTGCGTGTATGCAGAAAAGGCCGGACCCCTTTGAATGGGTCCGGCCTTTTCCGTGCCTTGGTTGTATCTTGTGCAAAGTTACGGTAGATCTTCAGTCCCATCGGTGCCCGGATGGTGCCGAGAGGGGAGATGGAACAGTATCTTTCGCCGGGGTGTGACCACGGCAGACCTATCAGCAGGTCTCAGGATGAAGCAGTGCCTCCACCAGATCCATGTTCTTGGAAACGTCATTGCGTGTGCTTGCATAAAGCATCGTTGCTACGATCAGGCGATCCATCATGCGCGCCAGATAGACCCGGCCGATGCCCTTCAGACCTGCTTGCTCGAAAATACTCAGCAGGTCGTTGAGCGCCTTGACCATGTGCTCCGTCTGTTCCTTCGGAGCGCTGCTGCTGTCGATCTTTGCGATCTCCCGGAGGAGCCTTCCAGACTTCATCGTGAACAGGTCTGCGTCCGGGTCCTCCTCATGCTCCTTTTCATATTCGACCAGCTTTTCCCAGCTTTCTTCGTTGAATCTGGCCGCAAGGATCATAAACCAGCCAAGCAGCAGGATGCCGTCATGATCCAGTACCCGGTTCGTGGGTTCTGCGCCATGCAGCGGTCTCAGCGTCTGGCTCACCTCATTCGGGAGAGACCGCAAGCGTCCATTCAGATACGCCCGGAGCCTTTCCTCCATTGCAGCACCTTCCCGTTCCATGTGCTCCTCGTTGTTGTCATTCACACGGGTGCCCACATAGGCATACATCTCATTAAACAGCGCGGCAAGTTCCTCCGGCAAGCCATCCTTCGTCAGCACATACGGAGGGACTTTCGGGAAGAGGATCACCAGTGCCTGCAGCAGCCCCTTGAGCGCCAAGCTTGCCGTGCGCGTGTACTCCCGCGTGTAATTGCTGGTATAATGCCCGGACAGCGGGTCCGTTCCGTCCGCATCCATAAGCGTCGCCTGGTCAAGCGAGTCGGCATTCTTCACCAGTTCTTCTACCAGCTTTGCATTGAAGGCACTATCACCAGCCCGGCTCTCCTCCGTATCCGGGACGGTATCGACCATGCGGAGGAGCGCTTGCGTGCCGCCGCTCTCCGTGCCCGCAGCAGCGTTCCGGGTGCCATTGGTCTGGCGCAAAAAGCCCTTGAGCACCTCCATCATATCCCGCCATGTAAGGTTGTCGCGGTAGTGCCTGCGCATTGCCAGAAATACAGCGTCCAGCAGATTATGCGGGTTCCAGTTCTGGTTGTAGAGCATGAACAGCCGCTCGACCTCTTCATCGGTCAGATGGAAAACCGTGGCCATTTTGTAGATCTCGCTCTTCGAGCCAACACGGCTTTCCGTATAGCCGCGGTTCAGCACCGTGACCCATGCCGCATCATGCAGAGGGCCAATATTCGGCGCTTTTTCCAGCCGCCGGGCAACTTGGCGGCAGACCGTTGCCGACCATCCATTCGAATGGTCCAGCTGCTTGAGATCCGGGCAGTCCAGACCTTCCAAAATTTCAGGATAATGGGTCTGCAATGCGCGGCAGACGCAGAAGCCGGGCGTCATCACCGTTCTCCAATCCGTCAGCGTTTCCAGCAGATTTTCTGCATTCATCAGCACCGCGTTTTCGTTATCCCGCGTCTGTTCGATCCACTCGTTCAGCTGCCGCTCCGATTCGCGCGTTTGGGGCATCATGTTGTCTTCCATTTTGTTGACCTCCTCTGAATTTCTGGCTGAAGGGTATAGTCTCCCCATTCAACTGCCCTTATTATAGCACATCTTTTATATCTGGTCTCAAAAATCTCCAATAACCTAAAAGCCTTCCGACATTTTTTCGGGCAGCGTCTCTTTTGTATGCTAATCTGGTATCGTTCCCAAGGAACGCTCGTGATCCCAGACCATTCAAAAGGAGGCTGCTTTATGCCCGATCTCGAAAAAAGCCACGATAAAATGTCCGAAAATTTCTCGAAAATGACCCCTGCCATGCGGCGTCATCTGACCATGCACCTGTCGTATCTTCAGTCCGACTGCAAAAAGGACGCACTGGACGACCCGCTTTTTCACCTGAACGTCATGGCGCTGAATGAATTTTATCAGCTGAATGCGTTTTTGTATCCCTCCGACGTTCGGACCATTCTGGACAGCTGCGGCACGGACAAGATCCGCCGCGCTCTGATCCTTCTGGGGCAGTGCCAGAAGCCTCACATCCTTCGTCAGGTCGATATCGAGGCGCTGCGCACCGAAATGGAACAGGTGACCGGTTGTGGACCCGCCAAGCAGACCCTGCTGGATCTGGTAAGCCGCACCAACCGCACTGCCGTTCCTTTCCGTGTGCTGCTGGTCGGCCCCTCCGGCATCGGCAAGACCCTGCTTGGCGACATCCTCGCCGCACACTACAAGCCGCGGCGCATCGACTGCGGTTCCATCAGCTCCCCCGTCGCGCTGGCGGGAGAGGAATCCGGGTACAACAATTCCACCTATGGCATGTTGGCGGATGCGGCGCTTGATCAGGCGGATCTTTTGCAGTTTACCGGGGTAGACCGCATTACGTTCGGCGGGCAGAACGGCAACCCGTTCCCTGCGCTGATCCAGCTGGTGCGCGAGCATACCGTGCACGACCTTTACCTTGGCACCTCCGTACATGTAAACGCCAACATCATCGCCGAAGCTGAAAGCACCGCTTCGCTGCCCGCCGACCTGATCAGTGCCTTTGACGCGGTGATCGCCATGCCCGCACCCACGCGGGAGGAGCGTCTCGCATTCGGCAAGGCGCTGTTCGACACCCTCAACACGCGCAGCGGCCTTGTTCTGGAGCCGGACGTCCTTCCCTGGCTGTTGGATCATTACTGCCCGGACGAGGGCATGACGAACCTGAAAACCAGTGTGGAGCGGCTTTTCCATGCCGCCTCCAACGCGCCCGACCCGGCGCTGCCCATCACGATCCCTGCCGCTGAAAAATTCCTTGGCGCGGCACAGCTGAGCGAATACGAGAAGAACGTGCTGGCATTCCGTCAGGGGGTCTATTCCGACAGTATGCGCAAGGTCGGTCAGGCGCTGATGCAGACCATCAACGAGAACCGCGGCTCTTTCTCGGAGCGCAGCAGCACCAATCGTTCCGATGCCATGGAGCGCTTTTCCTACATTGCACGCTTCCAGCGCTCTCAGCTGCCCTTCCGGTTCGACCTGCCCTCCTTTGAACGCGGTGTGAAGCAGATCATCGGTCTGGACAATGTAAAGGACACGATGCGCGCCCGGCTTGCCGGGATGGAAGCCTCCAACGAGGCAGGCCGTCCGCTGCTTTTTGTCGGCCCCGCCGGTACGGGTAAGACGCACTTCTGCCGTGCATTTGCCCAGTCCCTGAACCTTCCGTTCGAGAAGATCAGCTGCGCCGGGCTTCAGCCCGCCGACCTGAAAGGCACCAGCATCGTTTACAACAACAGCTGCGCCGGTGTCATTGCGCAGGCGCTCAAGCGCGCGGGCAGCACCCGTGCCGTTCTTTTGCTGGATGAGGTGGACAAGCTGCCGGCAGAATCCCAGTTTGCCCTGCTGGACCTGCTGGACGGCCACCGCAGTTTTTACGAAAAGCATCTGGACTGCGATATCGACCTGCACCAGCTGGTCCCTGTTCTGACCGCAAACGATCTGGAAAAGGTCTCGCCCATTCTCCGGGACCGCTGCGACCTGATGCCGATGTACGGCTATACGCTGGCCGAGAAAAAGGCCATTGCACAGCAGGCCATGCTCCCTGCCGCGCTGAAAAAATACGGCCTGCCCGATGCGCTGTTCCCGGAAAACGTCACGGACCTTTTGGTGCGCCGCTACTGCCGCGCACCCGGCTGCCGTGACATGGAAAGCGCGCTGAACCGCCTGTGCGAGACCCTGACCCTGTACCGGGCACAGGAAAAGGAACTGACGGTAAACGAAGCGCTGCTGGAGACCGTGCTTGGTGCCCCGCCCGCCGCATTGAACCATTACCCGGCGCACCTCCCGGAGGATACGACCGGGCTTGTAAGTACGCTGGCAGTCATGCGCAGCTCTGCCGGTGTGAGCTTCGGCTCGCGCGATGCTGTACAGGCCGTTCTGACGGAACGCCCCGGCATTACCATCACCGGCTTTGCACAGGACGCTCTGCGGGAGAGCGTGCAGACTGCCCTGACCGCCGCCGAACAGCTGACCGGCAAAACGCTGCCGAAGGGCAAGGGCGTGCACATCCATTTCTGCGGCGATGCGCCCAAGAACGGCCCCTCCGGCGGCTGCGCCATTGCGCTGGCGCTTGCCAGCCTGCTGACCGGAACGCCCGTTCCCCGCACCTTTGCCCTGACCGGCACGGTCGATCTTCTGGGCAGTGTCGGAAAGGTTGGCGGCATCCCGGAAAAGACCGAAGCCGCCCTTGCCGCCGACTGCAAGCTGCTTTTTCTGCCCGGCGAAAACCGTGACGACCTGCCGCCGGAGCTCCGGGAGCAGGCCGATGCACAGGGTATGGAGATCCTGTTTGCGGATACGCTGGCCGAGATCTGGGCAAAGTGCATGGAGCTGCAAACGGATTTAGAATAAACGCTGCTTTCTCCCTCTGCGGCTTCCACAGGGGGAGTTTTGTTGTCAGGTGTCAGGCTCCCACCAAGAGTCCCAGTTGTGGAAAAGGGCAAATAATACTTCCTTTAACATTTTAAGACACATTCTTGCAGTTTCAAAACGGGTAATCTTTCGCTTAAAGAGAGGGTCAATTCCTTCGCCTTTTTTATTGAGAGCGTAATTAGCGGAATAGACGGAAGCAAGAATAAAATGCGCTACAGCCAAAATAGGATGATTTTGGGGGAGACCATCCTCCAACTCAGCTATTCGCCGTTCCCAAAAGGTGACGCTATATGCACCATGCCGAATTGCATTCCGCCATTCTTCCGATGCTGCATTTTCCGATGCTGCTTTCTTTAAACTTTTTACAATCCTCAGATAGTACGAAGCTGCTCCAACCAGCTGCCCCATTGCAGGAGTATAACTTTTTTGATAGCAAAGGCAGCTGGCCAGAATTGCTTGCGCCCGTGCATACTCGGCAGAACCCTCTGGCTGAAACCCTAACCACATCAACGCCGTATTGGAGGCATGTTCAAAATGTTCCAGCTTCCAGTTTGCATGAACGGCACTTAGAAGTAGTCCTTCCAGTTTTTGTGCCACACGATATGTTGGGTAGTCCCCATATCCCCTCCATGTATACCATTTATACGGCTTAATCATCTCGTCTGGCCGTTCTTCAGGCTCCAGCAGTTTGCTATAATATGCCCTTTCAGCAGCCTTTTCTGCTTCAATCGGATCTTCTTCCAGTTCTTCCAATTCTTCTATTTCTTCCAGCTCACCACCCCCATACATTTCGTTTGACAGTACCTTTGAATGGCCATCCCGCTCCATAAAGATATTCTCACGCACCTTTTGTCTAAACTTTGGCTTCCAGACTTCTTCGAGGTCTTTTAGTCCAGCAGTTTCAACTTCATCTAACATTTCCAGCGCTTCCTGATACTTTTTTTCTTCGCTGTACAGCTCTACAATATAACGGTAATAAAGTTCACAATAAAGATCCTGCTGTTGAAATGTCCAATCGCTCTTATCTTCCGAAAACGCCTTTGTGACCCATTGAATTTCTTTCTGCAAGAAATCCTTGTAACTGGAAACATTCTTTTGATGGTATACATGAAGGTGTACAGCAAAAAAGAGCGCGTGCCTATAGCGTAGAACAGCCTGATCCAACCGATTGGAATCATCCTTTTCTTGTGATTCTTCTATCCTTTTTTTCTCCTCTTCGATAAGCTGTTCTGTGTATACAAGAGCTTTTTCTTCCGTTGTTTTGGGATATCCAGTTATACCATTTGAGACAATTGAGGAATACAGTTCAGCCGCTATTACAATGGCCTTTTTATATTCCGGAATAGTTTCGGCTTCCAATGTTATCTCCAGCGCTTTTTTCTGTTTTCCCATCTGCGTATAAGCTTCTACGATATAGCCATTCCACTTATCACGTCCATATTTGCCGGAGGCTTTTGTATCCTCACAGAGATCAAGGCATTCCTGAAAATGCCCTGTTTTGAGATAATATTTTGCCTTTGTTTTTATGAATTCCTCTGCATACCATTCATCAACAGAAAATTTTCCCAGTAAGTCTATCAAGCGGGAAGCCTTTTCATATTCTCCCTTCTCCACCAGTCCATCGCAATGCTCGTTTAATGCACGCCATGCTGGTTTCGATCTTTCTGACAGTTTTGTTGTTTGGGTAGAAAGCTGTTGAAAATATTGTTCTTCGTAGTAGCTTGCTTTCTTTAAAGCGTTCTCAAGTTGTTCATCATTCTCGGAAACTCTATAAGAGCGGGCTACTGTAATCCCATAAAGATCAGCGTAGTCCAGTGCATCTGCCTGTGGACATTTTCTAAGATTTTCCAGTGCTTTTTCTTGGAACGCCGAAAACTCTTCCACTGCGGGAGAAGCATCCCGATAAAGATTCTTAAGCGAAACACGATCCGGCTGATCCTGCTGTTCCCACAGTGCTACAGCCTTCCGATGAAGCGAGCATTTAACTTCTGACCAATTCCGTTTATCTTTAGCAGATAAGATCGGGCTTTTCAAATTGTTCTCAGCGCGTCCCAAGCCATAGACCAGATACAGCCAAAGCGTCCACTTTGAGATATCCGAACACACATCTTCGGGTCCAATACGTCCTGCGCCGTAAAATAGATTTTCATAAAAGCGAGCACAACGCCATGAAGGTGTTTTTTCCGAGCTTTCAAACCATTGCGGATGGTTCTCGACAAAGGCAATCAGCGTCATGACATCCGAAATAAAATCGTCCTTCAGCGGCGAGTGATTAAGATCCAGCAGTGCAAACCGCACCGAATAGCTCTTCCAATACGCCCATTCAAACCCAGGATCCATGTAAAATGCCGCCATCTGGAAGCTGTCTGCCAACTGCTGACAAGATGCGCATTCTTCAAACAGAAAACAATAAAACGGATTGCTCGTCACCCACCGAAACGTCGGGTTGCCCATCACCGACTTATAAAAAGCTTCCTTATCTTCTTCTGTAATGCAAAACTCTTTCCTTGCCACCACCCGCACCAGCGTATGCAGATTCAGGATGATTTTTTTGGAATTCTCTTCCGTTTTCTGCTGCACATATCCCAGCCGGAGCAGATGATTCAGCGCCTCAAGGTTCTCGGTGTTTTCGTCTTTCGATTCATGCGGACAGCAGGAAAGGAACAGCGTTTCGTACATTCCGCTGTTCTCGCCGATGAGCTGCGCATAGCGCAGCATATCCTGTTCCCGCTCATTAAAATTTGCCAGACGGAACAGCCGGATCAGATGCCCCTCGATCCGGTTTTCCGAATAATCGGTGTCCTTCTGGCCGCTGATTTCCGCAAAGGCGCCCGAGCCATAGCCGTCACAGCTCAACTCCTTGTAGATCTCCGGGACGGTCAGTCGGCTCTCCCGCATGGTGCGGGCGATCATATCCACCGTCATGGTGTGGCGGTCTACCAACGCAATAAGCCTGTCCAGCTCTTCGTCACTGCGCTTTTGCGCATCACTGCGCCCCTTGACATCTTTGCTGTTTTCGCGCAGGATCGCGCGCAGCGGCTCCAATTCCAGCCTGTCCACCTCGAAAGGAACGATCCCGGTGACATTCGACACATCCAGACGGGTCACGAACAGCACCTTGCAATTCAGCTGGCACAGACGGGTAAAAAGATCGGTCTGTCCCTGCACCGTTTCCTCGTGCACCACAGAATCCCAGTACTCTTGTGTGTCGTCATCCACATTGTCGATGATCAGCAGGTCGTTTTCGTGCATGTGGGCATTCAGTTCCCGGAACATATCATCAATGATCCCAGCCACAGGGCGGGGGACTTCCTTTCCGTCCTTCTGCTCGGTAAATGCCACCGTAGACATATTCCGCGCCAGCGTATCCACCGCAAGGCCGGTCATGCTGCCCGGGTAAAAAGCATAGTACACCTGCGAACAGGGATAGTTCCTCTGCCATTTGTGCCCCAGCAGCGTTACCAGCTTGGTTTTGCCGATGCCGGAAAAGCCGTGCAGCACCAGTTTTCCCTCGGCCCACAGCTTTGCTTCGATTCTTTTGATATCTTTATCGCGCCCCAGCACCTCGTCGCCGTTCAGCTGCAAAAGGCCAAGACTCATCTGCCAAGCGGGCGGCTCGATCTTGCGGTACAGCTGCATGATCTGTTCCATCATTTCCTGCACGGAGCTGCGCTTTTCCGGCTTTATTTCTGCCGCGCCGGAAAGGATCTGATCCAGACTTTTCTGCACCGCCGGTGTGAGCTGCGGGTCGTTGATGCCGCTGGCATCGAGCGTCGGGGCTTTCAGCTCCTCCTCAAGATCCGAATACCAGCCCTTCCGCAATGCCTCCAGAATGTTCTGATCCAGCAGGCAGTGCATCAGCTTGCCCACTGCGTAAACGTCTGCCTTGGGGGTCAGGCGCTGCTCGCCGCCGCCCTTCAGCTCCGGGGCGGCAAAGCCCGGGGTCGCCATGACCGACTCTTTGCCGAGCGGCGCAGTTTCCCCGTCCACCAGTGCGCGGGCGCTGCCAAAGTCAATGAGCATGGCGTTCAGAACGTTTGCGCCCTTATCATCCATTGCCAAAAACACATTGCCCAAGTTGATATCTCCGTGCAGATAACCCGCCGCATGGATCTTTGCAAGCAGGATCAGCAGACGCCAGACCAGCATCAGCGTCACTTGCAGCGGCGGCACCGCCAGCACCGGCTTGCTGTTCGGCTGCAAATTGCCCAAAGGGGTTTCTTTGCTCTTTTCCTTTCCGGCTTCCCGCAGGATATCCTGTAACCACAGGCCGTCCTTGTGGTTCAGGTTGTCCATTTCCAGAATGCAGCAGGGGAGCGTGCCCTCTGCCTGCCATACCGTGCCGTCCGGCTCCCGGATGCTCTGCACCTCCAGCATCCCGCGCACCGGCCACACATGAACGGTTTCCCGCGCGACCTCCTGACTGATCTCCATTTCCCGCGCCGCCTGCTTGGCAAGCTTTTCATAGCAGCTCAGCAGACCCGGATCTTCGTCCGGGCTGTCTACATACGCACGCTTGACCGGGACCCCCTTCCGGCGCTCCCACTCTTGGGGGTAAAACTCCTTCAGCACGGCGCGGATGCCGCTGTCGGCTTTTTCCGCATAATAAATGATCGCCGTCCCGCCCGCTTCGTTGGAGGCTGTTATCTTGTACTCTGCTCCATCCCGTGTGTACAGGACAGTCCCTTCCGCCCATTTCTTCCGCAATGTTCCATTCCTCCCTGTTCGCCGTTTTTTTCAGTGTACCACACCTAAGCCTTCGGCTCTATGGCAAATACGCACAACTTTTTACCAGTTTCTTATGCAGGTTGACTGCGAAACTAATTTTTTGGGGGCAGGGTATCCGCTTACGCTATACTGTACTCACTGAAGCGGGAAACGCCCGCCGAACCCCAAAAAACGGAGGTATTTCTTATGAAGATCAACTATTCGCAGAAACTTGTACAGCGCGTTCGGGAGCATCTTGACAAGAACCACATGAAGTATATGTTCGATGAAGATGCCGACTGCTTCCATTTCCCCATTTATGCAGCGTTCTCCTCGTTCTTTTTCACCATGTTTTCTCTTCACATGGAGGACGACTGCATCCTCTTGGACGCCGAGTTTCCGCTGATCATCGATCCCCCTCACCGCGCTCCGGTCAAGGCGTTTATCTCGGACCTTAACAGCACGATAAAGAACGGCTGCTTCCATCTGAACTCCATGAGCGGTCGGCTGCTGTTCCATATCTATATCGACTGCGTTGAGCGCATCCCCACGGACGCGGTTCTGTCCCGTGCACTGACGTATGCCTGCGCTATGATGGACCTCCACTGCAAGGATCTGCTTCGCCTGCTCATGGATGCCTCGGAGCCGAAAAAGCCCGCGCCGTCCGCCCCGGACTCCTCCCTTGTGGACGGTTTTCTGGAAGAGCTCCTGCGTTCCATCCATCCGACGGAGAAATCGGAGGACGGTTCCGCGGACAAGCCGTTCCACTTTCCGTTTGCGGTAAAGCTGGACGAGGAGGCTGCGGAAGAGCCCGGTGCAGCGCCTGAACTTTCGGAAGAGGATCAGCAGCTCTTTGAAAAGCTGCTGCACATCTCTAAAGAGCCCGATAGCGCTGACGAGGACAAGGACGAAAACGAGGACTAAGCTGAAAGGAGCCAACACGGATATGGAATGTTACAGTTTTACAAAGCCCGGCCGCCTCCACCTGAAAAACGGCGAGAAGAATCAGGATCAGTTGTTCGGCATCCGCAGCCGTGACCGTATCGCGGTCTGCCTGAGCGATGGATGCAGCACCGCGTCCCATGGTCTGGCAGCGGCGCAGCAGATCGTCACCCTGACTGCCCGGATGTTTTACGAGCAGTTTTACGACCTGCTGCTGGACGACCCCGACACCGTGCGCCGGAAGATCTGCGCCGTTCTCCAGCCGGCACTGCGCGCCTTTGCCGAACAGCAGGGCGTTGAACCGGAAGCGCTGGCAGCGACCCTGATCGTCTTTGCTGCGGACGATACCGGCCGCTATCTCTGCGCCCATCTGGGCGATGGCTGCATCCTGATGCAGCCGCCGGGCGCGGAGGCAGCCGCATTTTCAACGATCTCTGCCCCTTCCTGCGGGATCGCGCCGCATTCCACCTATCTGACCATGAACACCAACATGATGCAGCACCTGAAAGTATATCGTTCTCTCCGGCCTGTGCGGGGAAAATTCCTTCTGCTTACCGATGGCGCAGACGACCTGCTGCGAAGCAGCCTTCCGAAAGACCGGCTCCTCTGTCCCTTTTCCGGCCCGGAGCTGGAGTGCTATCTGGACGAACAGCATCCCCTTGACGATTACAGCGCCGCCATCGTTACAATTTCCTGAGCCGCGCCTTTCTTTTTGACGATAAACGTTTTATAATATGCCCAAAGAAGTATAAAGGAGGAATCCCCATGGCCGCATACAACGACCGCGTTCCGCTGAAAGACGGCACAGTTCTGCACACCACAGACGGAAAGCGTTTTCATATCCTGCACAGCACCTCTATTGGCGGAAGCGCGATCCTTTATTCCGCGCATCTGGACGGGTCCTCGCTGGATGTTACCCTTAAAGAATTTTACCCCGCCGGTTGTGTGCGCGTGAACGGGGTCGCGCTGGACCCCGGCCTTGCCGCACCGGATGCCTCTCCCGCATTGCGGCAGGCATTTTACCAGCGGCTGGAGCGGATGGCACAGCACGAACTGGAACTGAGCCAGCTGGCCTATAACGGTTCCTTCCACGCATTGCCCCATTTGGAGCAGCTGGAGGTCTGTTCCATCTCCCAGCCCGAAGAGCCCGTGCATCGCTCCGCTGACGGCACCGCTTTGCCCTGCACCTTTCTGTATCTGCCCACGCTGAACCCCTCCAAAGGCTTTTTCCTGTCCGATCTTCTTGCCGAGTGTGCCGCCTATCCACAGAGCGAGGAGCACCCTTTCGGCGCTTTGATGCCGGACGAGCCGCGCTCCATCGCTGCGCCGCATATTCTGACCACCCTGCACCTGATCCGCCTGATCCTGGACGCCCTTGCAACGCTTCATAAAACGGCGATCCACGGAGATATTTCCTTAGGAAACCTTTTCATTGACGGCGATCTGCATACCGGTACGCTGCGCGGCGCAGTCTTTCTGGATTTTGGTTCTGCGCGCCTGCTGGACGCTCCCAACGGTAAGACTGCGCCGATCCTGCCCAGCGAGAAGCTCTACACCACACCCCTGTTCTGCGCGCCGGAAATTTTTACCGGTGCCTGCAGCGGCGAGCCATTTTGTCTGACCCCTGCGGCAGACGTGTATTCCGTCGGCGTCCTGCTGCGGCTTCTGCTGCGAAAAGAAGCGCTGGCAGCTTACCGGAAGTTCCCGGAGGATCTGGCAGAGGAATTGAAGCCCGCAGAGATCTATCCCTCCGATACCGTTCCCTCCGCGCGGCCTGTGCTGCCCCAGCTGAATCGTGTCCTCTCTGCCGCCGCAGAACCAGACCCGGAAAAGCGCATCCCTGTGGCTGAAATGCTGAAAGAGATAAACGCCCTCATCGAGCAGCTCTCTGCGCCGCGTTTCCCGCTGGCAGAGAACCTTTCCAGCCCGGAGAGCTTTATCCCGCACAGCCGCGATAACGAATTGAAGGCCATCCGCAAACAAATGGATTCCGGCGTCCGTCCCATCTTTCTTTATGGTCTGGGCGGCTTGGGCAAAACGGAGACCGCCCGCGCCCTTCTGCGGCAGTGCAAGAAGGACGGGATGCGTGTTGCTTTTTTCAACTACGAGCAATCCGTGCGGGACACGATTTTGAATCTGGAATTTACCAACTACCGGTATACGCCCTCCACACCCCATCTGTCCTTGCAGCAGCAGGAGGAAGAGCACTATTACGAAAACTTAAAGCTTCTGGCGGCAATGGGGTCGGACAGCGTGGTCGTGATGGACAACTTCGACAGCAACAGCCAAACGCTCGACGACCTCCGCCGCGAACCCGCCTATCAGGATCTGATCAATTTGGGTGGGCCTCACCTCATTATCACTACGCGGTTCATCCCGGAGGGCGATTCTTCCGTGGAGATTTGTCCTCTGCCGAAAGAGCTGCTGCTGAAAATGATGCTGAAAGAACTGCAAATTACGAAAAAAGAGGATCCCCGCCTTGCGTCCACGCTCCGCGAACTCATCCTTGCAGTCCATGGCCACACTTTGACCTGTCATCTCATTGCAAAGAGCATCCGCTGTTCTTGGGGCAGGTTGACTGCGCAGGATGTACTGGACGCTTTGAAGCAATACGATCTCCAGTCCCTGAAGCAGAGGCCTGTCACCAGCGACAAAGACCGCGGCTATACAAAAGATACGATCTACGGTCATCTGAAAGTATTATTTGACCTGAGCCAGATGACCGGCGCATATCGCACGGTATTGTGCCATACGGTGCTGCTTCCCCCCAAGGGGCTTGATACCAAGCTTTTTCTCGATGGAGAAACGCCGGAGGAACAGAACGCCCTGATCGAGCTGGTCGAACGCGGTTGGATCGGGCGGAACCGGTTAAACAAGGATATCTATTTTCTGACGACGCATTCGCTGATCCGCCAGCTTATCCTGAACGAATTAGCCCCCTCTGTGGACGAATGCAGCGCTTTCTTTGCGCAGTTGGAGCGTTCCTTCACGGATTATGTGGAGCTGCTGGAAGAAACCGGCTATACCACGACCCCCGAGACCATCCGGGCTGATCCTTATCCCAAAGATCCGAACTATGATTTTGAATACGACCTTGGCTGCCTTTATGAAACTGCGGCAGACCTGCCTTTTGTCCCGGATGCGATAAAAGCGGCATGGCTGGACAAAGCCTTGGATCACTATTCAGAAAGCAAGTGGTTCTATCTCAACGATGATTCCGACAGTGTTATTGATATCGAAGTCATATGCAGGCGCTGCCGCTTAAAGCGCCTTCTGCTGACGCAAAAGCTAGCCCCTCAGGATGAACAGCGGGATATCTGGCAGCGGGTGCATGAACTGGAAGAACTGCGCGATGCTTATGTCGGAACGGCAAGCCGTGAAGATCAGGCAAAAAGCTTTGAGAAAGAAGCGGAACTGGAGACACTCTTCTTTTCGCTCTCAGAAGAGGAGGCGCTTGCCGGTGAACATGCGGAGGAATACCGGAACTTAGGGAAAGACATCTATCTTTCCTGCGTTGACCGCCTTATCCGCCAAGATCCTGACCGCTCTTTTGACCAAGCGTTTGTCCGCCATGTCCTGGATATCGCCGCCGAAGGAGAAGCTTTTGTTCTGAAACACTTTGACAACGATGCGGAAGATTTCTTCTCTGAGATCTGCACCTACTATTCTGCGCTTTGCAGCAAATTCAGCCTAAATTGTCTTTATTATGAAGCGGCAGATCATTACAACCGAAAGCACGCCGCAGAATGGCTCCGAAAGGACAAATATTTGGAGGAGAAAGCAAAACAGACCGGAAAGAAATTGACCTGCGAGGACTATTGGATCTTCGGGAATCATGCGCGAGATTACGATCAACAGCTGGCATTTCAGTACTACATGACCGCAATTGAATCAGCAGAGCAGATCCTCGAATTAGGGGGTACTCCGCCACGGGAAATATCCACCGCATACCGTTTTTGTGCAAAAATTCTCAAACAGCAGGGCGAGACCAAGAAGGCCGCACTGTTTAAGAAGCGTGCCGCAGATTCCGAAAAGCGCGACAAAGCCATACAGGCAGCCCTCCACAAGGAGTTTGAAGCACAGCAAGGAAAGAACAACGCTCGTAAGAGCAGTTTTTACAGCGCCAACAATCCCTCCGACATCCTTTCTTGATCCTTTTATTTTTTAGACCGTAATTCCTACTCGTAAAAATCATGAGCGGGAATTACGGTCTTATTTTTTCTGTTTGTATATTCTTTATTTTTCGAGTGCCTTTTTAAGTTGTGTTATCCTATATCTACCAGCTCATCACACCCCCAGCAAAGAGAAACAGAGCGTTCCCGACGGGGAACGCCCTGTTGTACAGATCGCTGTTGTCTGTGGCTTTTGGCAGGGTGCATCCGGTTGGACACACCCTGTTTTTTTACTATGCTTCATCGTTTTCTGCGCGCAGCATCCGGTATCCGACACCAACATGGGTCTGGATCAGATGCG
>ERZ1034882.666-NODE-666-length-15487-cov-5.400078_pt1 | contig 15487 bp, 12 predicted proteins | sample MGYA00520606_ERZ1034882 | MGnify/ENA primary metagenome ERZ1034882 (study PRJEB33766, sample SAMN09781726) | gut metagenome | biome: gut microbiome | host: Homo sapiens | place: Madagascar | study: EMG produced TPA metagenomics assembly of the PRJNA485056 data set...
TACTTTCTTTGGGCGTCCAAAGAAAGTACACATCTCGGGCAAGCAGAAACTCCCCTTACTCCTCCGCCAGCACAAACGCCAGCCCCACCACGCGCGGTCCGACGTGGGTGCCGATGGTCGCGCCCAGCTGCCCCACACGTCCGCCGGTCAGATGCAGGTTGTTGTGCATATAGTGATGCACCGGCGCTGCCAGCTGGCGGTCATCGCTGTACAAAAGGGTGTAGCCGTAATCGGGGTCGATGCCGCCCATCTTTTCCAGCAGCTTGTACATTGCCACCAGCGCGCCGGGGCGTCCGCGCCCCTTGTCCTCCAACCGGATCTGGCTGTCGTACAGCGAAAGCACCGGCTTGATGCCCAGGGCACCGCCCACCAGCGCCACGGCAGCGGACACGCGCCCGCCCTTTTGCAGGTGCTTCAGGCTGTCCACCACGGCAATGATACGCACCCGTTTTTTGAAGCTATCCAGCTGCGCGGCAATTTCGGCAGCCGTAAAACCCTGCTCACGCAGGCGCAGCGCCTCGCGCACCAAGATGCTTTCGCCCTGGGCGGCGGTTTCGGAATCCACCACGGTGACCGGGCATTCCGCCTCGGCAGCGGCAAGGTTCGCGCACTGGAACGTCCCGCTGAGCGCCTGCGCAATGGTGATGACCAACACCTCGTCCCCCGCGTCGGCGGCGTCGGCGTAAGCCTGCATAAACGCAGCGGGGCTGGGCTGGCTGGTGCGCGGCAGCTTGGCATCGGACGCCAGACGCGCGTAAAATTCATCCTTGGTCATAGTGCCGTCATCCTCGCAGGTGGAGCCGTCGGCAAAGGTAACGGACATAGGCACCACCACCACGCCGGGCTGGCAAAGCTCGCGCTCGGTGAGGTCGGCAGCGGAATCGGTAAGAATACGAATCATAGAAACTCCTTTAAATTTGTTGACAGTTCAACAACTTACCCGGACAGTATAGCATACTACCCTTAATTTGTAAAGAGTGAATCCCGCTTTCCCCTCTTTTCCTTGCGCAGAATTTGTGTTATAATGTCGATATATGTAATTTGGGGAGGTGTGCTATGGCATCGGTTTTATGGACGCCCTGCCGGGACGGCGCCAAGGTGCTGCGCGTGCTGGGCGATAGCCCCTGCCCCGCCGTGCCTGCCGCTGTGGACGGCTTGCCCGTGACCGAGCTGGGCGCGTACTGTTTTTCTGCCAAGGCAGTCAGCGGGGGTCAGCTGTACCCGCCCGGCAGCCCCGACACACACGAGATCGTGGGCGAATTTGTGCAGCAGGTCACCCTGCCCGACACGCTGCACACGCTGCACAGCGCCGCGTTCTACAACTGCCGCAGCCTGCGCACCGTGCAGATGGGTGCCGCTGCCGAAAACTTCGGCAGCGACCTGTTTACCAACTGCCGCAGCCTGCAGACGCTGGTTCTGCACGCCGCCCCCGCCGCCTCCACCGGGCTGCGCAAGCTGCTGGCGGGCGTCAGCGCCGATCTGTGCGTGCAGTTTGCCCCCGCCGACAAGCCGGAGGCAGAGCTGTTCTACCCCGAATATTTTGAGTATATGGACGAAAACGCCCCCGCGCACATCTTCAACCACCAGCTGGAGGGCGAGGGCTACCGGATGCGCCAATGCTTTGCGGCGGGCGCGGTGGATTTTGCCGCCTACGACGCGGTGTTTGCGCAGGCGTGCGTGGGCGAAAGCGTGCAGACGCTCTGCCGTTTGGCGCTGGCGCGGCTCTGCCTGCCCTTTGCGCTGAGCGACGCCGCCCGCACCGACTATGAATTTTACCTGACCGCCCACCCCGATGCCGCCTTTGCGCTGGCGATCCGCCGCCGGGATGAGGTCGCCCTGCGGGTGCTGGTGGCGCTGGGGCTGCCCACCGCCGCTGCCGCCGCCCTTTGCGGGCGCACCGGGTGGAGCGCCGGGGCTGCCATTTTGCTGCAAAGACCCAAAAAGGCACCAAAAAGCTATGATTTTGACGATTTGTAATCTTTTACAATACGTTATATTTGCCATATTGTAGAATATAGCTATTTATTATACATTCTGTTATTTTTAATTTTGCAGACTTTTCCACAACATCGTTGAAAACTTGAAAGCGGGTGAAGTTTTGAACCGTCACATCCAGACCCAAACCGAGTGGGAGAAAAGTATCGCCACCCGCATTATGGAGCAAACCCGCGCACAAATCTACCTGGATCAGCGGTATCTGACCGCCGCCTTGGGGGCGCTTTCCCCCGCTGAATGTGCCGGCATTTTTGCCTTTGCCACAGACGGCGCACATTTGTACTACCCGTCCGACTGGGTGATTCGTCTATATCGGCAAAACCGCCGGTTTCTGGCACGGGCGTATCTGCACAGCGTTTTGCACTGCATTTTCCGGCATCCGTGGCTGCGCGGCGGGCGCGACCCCGACGTGTGGGGGCTTGCCTGCGACATTGTCGTGGAAAACACGCTGGACACGCTGCGCTCGCCGCTGGTCAGCCGTCCGGTGGGCTGGCTGCGCCAACAGGTTTACGCGCAGATACGCCAAAACGGTGCGCCCGCCGCCGGGCTGATTTATCGGCTGTTGTGTGCGCAAAACGCCGAAACGCTGCAAAAATGGCACCGTGAATTCACCTGCGACGACCACCGCTTTTGGCCCGAGGACACCGACAGCCCCGCCGCGCAGATGCAGGGACGCCGGTGGGAGCAGCTGGGACGCCAGACCCAGATCAGCATGGAGGAGGCAGGGCAGCGCGCCGGGGAATCCGCCGCTGCCGAGGCGGTACAGCTGCAATTGCAGGCAGCCCGCATCCGCCGCAGCTACCGTGATTTTTTGCGTCGTTTCGCCGTTTGGCACGAGGAGCCGCATCTCGACCCGGACGAATTTGACCTTGGGTTTTACACCTACGGGCTGCGCACCTACGGCAACCTGCCGCTGATCGAGCCGCTGGAAAGCCGCGAGGTGAAAAAGATCCGCGATTTCGTCATCGTGCTGGACACCAGCGAGTCCACCTCCGGCGAGATGGTCAAGGCGTTTTTGCGCGAAACCTTTACCGTTTTAAAAAGCCGCGACAGCTTTTTTACCCAGTGCCGCATTCTGGTGATGCAGGCGGACAACGCGGTGCGCGACGAGGTCTGGCTGACCGATTTGGACGCGCTTTCCCGCTATGCCGACCGCTTTGTGCTGGTGGGCGGCGGCGGTACGGATTTCCGCCCCGCCTTTGCCCGCATCGAGGAGCTGCGCCGCAGCGGTACCCTGCGCGAGGTGCAGGGCGTGCTGTATTTTACCGACGGCAAGGGCATTTTTCCCAGCCGCCGCCCGGATTTTGACACCGCCTTTATCTTTCTGCCGCAGGCGGGCGCCGAGCCGGAGGTGCCGCCGTGGGCGCTGCGTCTGGTGCTGCAGCCCGATGAGTTCACCCCGCCGCCCTCGCCGCCGCCCATCAATTTTACCGAGCATGAAACCGCAGACCTGCCCGAACTGTGAGGAGTGTTTTGTATGGATATTCAACGTGCCAAGGAAGAAATCAAGACCGCCGTGCGCGCCTACCTTGCCTGTGACGACACCGGCGCACCGCTGATTCCCGCCATCCGCCAGCGCCCCATTTTGCTGATGGGTCCCCCGGGCGTGGGCAAGACCCAGATCATGGAGCAGATCGCCCGCGAGTGCGACATTGCGCTGGTGGCGTACACCATCACCCACCACACGCGGCAGAGCGCCGTCGGGCTGCCCTTTATCCGCGAGCGCAGCTTTGGCGGCAAGACCCGCAGCGTGACCGAGTACACGATGAGCGAGATCATCGCCAGCGTCTACGCCGCCATGGAGCGCACCGGCAAGCGCAGCGGCATTTTGTTTATTGACGAGATCAACTGCGTCAGCGAAACGCTGGCGCCCACAATGCTGCAATTTTTGCAGTGCAAGACCTTCGGCAATCAGGCGGTGCCGGCGGGCTGGGTCATTGTGGCGGCGGGCAACCCGCCCGAATACAACCGCAGCGTGCGCGAATTTGACGTAGTTACGCTGGATCGCGTGCGGCGCATTGACGTGGAGCCGAAGCTGTCGGTCTGGCAGACCTACGCCCGCGCGCATCGGCTGCACCCCGCCGTGACCGCCTATCTGGAGCTGCGCCCGCAGCATTTCTACAAGCTGGAAAACGATGTGGACGGTATGCAGTTTGTGACCGCCCGCGGGTGGGAGGATCTTTCTGCCTTTTTGCAGGCTGCCGACACACTGGGTCTGGACGCAGACGAGGGCGTGATTGCCCAATACCTGCGCCACCCTGAGGTTGCCCGCGACTTTGCCGCCTACTGGGCGCTGTACCGCAAGTACAAAAAAGATTACGGTGTAGCGGATATTTTGGCGGGCAAGCCGTTTGACGCTGTGCTGCAAAGGGCGCTTTCTGCCGCGTTTGACGAGCGCATCAGCTTAATCAGCCTGCTGCTGGCGGGGCTGAACACCCGCTTTGCCGACGCGCAAAAGCTGGACGCCGTGACCGATGCCTGCTACCAGCAGCTGCGCAGCTTTAAGCGCGCGCTGAGCCAGAAGCCCGACACCGACCCCGCCGCCCTGTTTGCCGACCAGACCGAGAGCTACCGCGCCCGGCTGGAGCTTGCCAAGGACGCGGACGAGCTGACCGCCGCCGAGCAGGCTGCCCGCACCCGCACGCTGCAGCTGATGCAGCAGTGGGGCAAGCAGCTGGAACCGGGTATGATCGGCGAGGATGCCTTTGACACCGTGCGCGGGCAGTTCAACGCGCAGGTGCGCCGCCGCGAGGACGCCGTGGCAGACGCCGGCAACGCCTTGGAATTTGCCTTTGATTTTATGGAGCGCGCCTTCCCCGACGGGCAGGAGATGGTGGTATTTGTCAACGAATTGGCGCTGGGACCCGATTCCGCGCCCTTCCTAGCGGAAAACGAGTGCGAGCGCTTTGAGCAGTACAGCCGCAAGCTGCTTTTGCAAAACGACGATGAGCTGCTTGCCGAATTGCAGCGCGACGACCTCCGCGCCGGGGAACACAGCACGGAGTTTTAAGGGCGGCAACAAAAACGCGCTACGCGGTAGGGGCGGGGTATGCCCCGCCCGCGACATAACGGCAACGCAAAAATTATGGGGCGGCTTGTAGGGGCGGCATATATGCCGCCCGTTGCAGCCATCCCGCCAACGCAGCCTGACGGGCAAACTGCACGGGACGCATATATGCGTCCCCTACAAACCTGCCGATATTTCCCTGTCATCGCAAAAATTTCCGGCTGCCGTAAAACACCCCGCCCTACATAGCAATAAAGCCACTCTACACACTTTAAAAGGATTTCTCTCTATGAAAAAAATTCTGTTCTTGGCAACCGGCGGCACCATTGCCAGCCGTCCTTCGGCGGCGGGCGGGCTGGCACCCGCCATCACCTCGCAGGAGCTTTTGAGCTTTGTGCCGGAGTTGGCGCAGCTGTGCCAAATTGACGCCGTGCAGCTTTGCAGCTTGGATTCCACCAATGTCGGTCCCGAGCAATGGCTGTCGATGGTGGTGACCATCCGCGATGCCTACGACCGATACGACGGCTTTGTCATCGCCCACGGCACCGACACGATGTCCTACACGGCGGCAGCGCTGAGCTATCTGATTCAGAACAGCGCCAAGCCCGTGGTGCTGACCGGCAGCCAGAAATCCATCTACAACCGCGACACCGACGCGCGCAACAACCTGTACCGCGCCTTTTTGTACGCCTGCAGCCCCGCCGCGTGGGGCGTGCAGCTGGTGTTTGACAACAAGGTCATTTTGGGTACCCGCGCGCGCAAGACCCGCACCAAGAGCTTTAACGCATTTTCCAGCATCGACTACCCCGAAACCGCCGTGTTCCGGGATATGCGGCTGATCCCCTTTTTGCAGCGCCCCGCCGCCCTGCCGCCCGTGCGGTTTTACGATAGGCTTAACCCCGCAGTGTTTGTGCTGCGGCTGATCCCCGGTATGCGGGCGGACATCATCCCCCTGCTGGCGCCGCAGTACCGCGCACTGGTGGTCGAAAGCTTCGGTGTCGGCGGCTTGCCGGGCGGCGAGCAGGGTCCGATGTACCGCGAATTGCAGCGCTGGTGCGACAGCGGACGCCTTGCCGTGTTCACCACCCAAGTCCCGCATGAGGGCAGCGACCTTGCCGTGTACGAGGTCGGACGTGCCGCCAAGGAATTGGACGGCGTGCTGGAGGCGCGGGATATGACGCCCGAAGCCACCGCCGTAAAATTGATGTGGGCGCTGGGGCAAAGCAACGACCGCGCCGAGGTCATACGCCTGTTCCGCCAGCCGGTCGAGTGGGACACGGTGTGAAACAGAGTTTAGAGTTAAGCGTTTAGAGTTTAGATAAGGTATGCGCGTTGCGCACAAAATAAAAAACGGGGATGCCCCGGTACGAACGTACCGGGGCATCCCCGTATATTGGACTGTTGTTTAGCCCTCGATTTCAATCATCGTGGGTTTCTTTTCAGGCAGCTTGGCAGGCTCTGCCTTGGGCAGCTTCAGGCTCAGGATACCGTTCTCGAACTTGGCGGTGACATCCTCGGGCTTGATTTCCTCGCCCACATAGAAGCTGCGGGCGCAGCTGCCGGTGCAGCGCTCCTGACGGATGTAGTGACTTTCCTTGTCCTTCTCGTCCAGGTCCTCACTGCGGTTGGCGGTGATGGTCAGGTAGCCGTTCTCCAAATCGAGCTTGACGTCCTCTTTCTTGAAGCCGGGCAGGTCAACGAACACATCGTAGCCGTCCTTGGTCTCGCGGACATCGGTCTTCATAGCGTTGGCGGCGTGCTTGCCAAACATACTCTTGGGTTCGGCGTGACGCAAGGCGCGCTCAAAATCGCGTTCCCATTTGTCGTCAAACAAATCATCCAGCAAACCATCGTTAAACATATACGGAACCATCATCATAAGTCATTCCTCCAATTTTCATCGGCCGCCTCTTGCGGGCGGTTGACTTTTATGATACTGAATTTATGTGGTTCATCGGGGTCGGGGTTTTGCTTTCCGCTTGTTCCTTTCCCTTTGAACAACTTCATTATAGCACCAAAATTAGCACTGTCAAGCCGAGAGTGCTAATGTTTACATTTCATGCAATGATTGTTCACATTTTATGCAATTTTTTGGTTTTTATAGCGATGGTATGTTGGTTTTTGTCCGGTAGATTGTTGTTGCGGGAATGCCTTCCCCCTTTTTGGGGGAAGGTGGCGCGCCTGCGCGCCGGATGAGGGGGAAACTTCCGGCAGGCGCCCCCTCATCAGTCACCTGCGGTGACAGCTTCCCCCAGAGGGGGAAGCCTTTCGTGCGGTTTACCCGTTATACCGCATGATCGGGACGGTTGCGGCGGGCGGCATATATGCCGCCCCTACAAGCCGACCCAATCGTTTCGCGTTATTGCATAGTCGCGGGCGGGGCATACCCCGCCCCTGCGGATAACACAAAAACCCCCTCTCCACCTTGCGGCGGAGAGGGGGTTTGCTTATTTCCAAAGCAGGAACAGCAGCGCCAGCAGCACGCCCAGACCTGCCAGATACACCGCGGCGATCAGCAGGGTGGCTTTCAGCACGCCCAGCACCGCCCACAGCTTTTCCGTAAAGGTCCACGGGGTGTCCTGCTCCCACGGGCGGTCGTTCGGCGGCTCGGGGGTGCGGTTTGCTTTGCGACCGGGGCGCAGCATCGGGTGGGCATCCAGCCCGCTCATATCGGCAACGGTGCGCCCGTCGTCCTCAAAAGAATCTTTTCTCATTTGTCAAACAGGTGGCACACTACATAGTGACCCGGCTCGATCTCACGCTGGGTGGGGCACTCGGTCTTGCAGCGCTCGGTCGCGTAGGGGCAGCGGGTATGGAACTTGCAGCCCTGCGGCGGGTTTGCGGGGGACGGGATCGAACCCTGCAGCACGATGCGCTCGCGCTTGATGGTGGGGTCCGGGATGGGGATGGCACTGAACAGCGCCTTGGTGTAGGGGTGCAGCGGGTTTTTGAAGATATCCGCCGTTTCGCCGTACTCGACCAGATTGCCCAGATACATAACGCCGACGGTGTCGGAGATATGCTCGACAACGCTCAGGTCATGGCTGATGAACAGGTAGGTCAGCTTGTACTTTTCCTGCAGATCCTTGAGCAGGTTGATGATCTGCGCCTGAATGGACACGTCCAGTGCGGAAACCGGCTCGTCGCAGACGACAAACTCGGGGTTCAGCGCCAGAGCGCGGGCAATGCAGATACGCTGACGCTGACCGCCGGAGAACTCATGCGGGTAGCGGGTCTTGTGGTAGGGCTGCAGACCGCAGTTGTCCATAACCTGATCAATGTAGTCATTGAACTCGGCTTTGGGTACCAGATTATGCTCGCGCACCGCCTCGCCGATGATTTCGCCGACGGGCAGACGCGGGGACAGGCTGGAGAACGGGTCCTGGAAGATGATCTGCATCTTGGTGCGCAGGGCGCGCATCTCGGCAGGGGTCATATCGTAGACTTCCTTGCCGTTGAACAGCACCTGACCGCCGGTTTTTTCGCCCAGCAGGCGCAGAATGGTGCGACCGGTCGTAGACTTGCCGCAGCCGGATTCGCCGACCAGACCCATGGTGCAGCCGCGGCGCAGGTTGAAGGTAACGCCGTCAACCGCCTTGACGTGACCCACGGTCTGGCTCAGCAGACCGCCCTTGATGGGGAAGTATTTTTTCAGCGCATTGACCTGCAAAATGTACTGGGGATCGTACTCGACGGGGGTGTAATCCAGTTCGGGGGCATTGTTTGCCTTTGCCATGCGTTACTCACCCGCCTTTCTGTTTTCTTCGTAGTAGCGATAGCAGCTGACCTTATGCGTCGGGGACAGGCTGATCTCGCAGGGGTACTCGCCCTCACAGCAGGGCAGCTGCATCTCGCAGCGGTCCTTAAAGTAGCAGTAGTTGGGCATATCCACGGGGTTGGGCACCTTGCCGGGGATGGAATACAGGCGATCCACCTTTTTGCCGACAACGGGCTTGGACGCCATCAGACCGATGGTGTAGGGGTGGCTGGGGTGGGCAAAGATCTCCTCTGCGGTACCCTTTTCGACCACGCGACCCGCGTACATAACGACAACGTAGTCCGCCATTTCGGCAATAACGCCGAGGTCGTGGGTGATCAGCATAATGGAAGAGTTGATCTTATCCTTCAGGCTGCGCAGCAAGTCGAGGATCTGCGCCTGAATGGTAACGTCCAGCGCGGTGGTCGGCTCGTCCGCGATGATGATCTTGGGGTTGCAGGCCAGCGCCATGGCGATCATAACGCGCTGACGCATACCGCCGGACAGCTCGTGGGGGTACATCTCATACACGCCCTCGCTGTTGGCAATGCCGACGGTTTCCAGCATCTCGATGGTGCGCTTTTTGATGTCCTCCTTGCTCTTGCCCTCGCCCTCGTGCAGGGCAATGACCTCGTCGATCTGGGCGCCGATGCGGAACACCGGGTTCAGGCTGGTCATAGGCTCCTGGAAGATCATCGAAACATAGTTGCCGCGCAGACCCTGCATCTTTTCGGTGGGGGTCTTGGCAATGTCATACGCCTTGCCGTTGCCGAGGTTCAGACGGATGGCACCCTCCACGATCTGACCCTGCGGGCGCTGCAGCAGCTGCATCAGCGACAGGCTGGTGACGGACTTGCCGCAGCCGGACTCTCCGACGACGCCGACGGTCTTGCCGATGGGGACTTCAAAGGAAACACCGTCCACGCTCTTGACAACGCCGGTATCGGTGAAAAAGTAGGTGTGCAGGTTGTCGAACTCCACCGCGTTGGCGGGGTCCTTCATCTCGGTAACATATTCAGACTCCGGCACGTTGCGGCGCTTGCGCTGCTTTTCGTACCGGTCGGTAATGCGGCGGTTTTCCTTGGAGATACGCCGCGATTCTTTAGCGGAAAGATACCCTTCCTGTTTCTTAGCCATCGTGTGTTTCTCCTTTCGATCAGCGTTTCATCTTGGGGTCAAAGGCGTCGCGCAGACCGTCACCCACAAAGTTGAAGCCCAGAACGGTGATCAGCAGGCAGATACCGGCGGGGATCCAGATGAACAGGTAGTTGGTCATAACGTAGGCGTTGTTGACGTCGTTGATGATGTTGCCCCAGGAAGCGAAGGGATACTTAACACCCAGACCCAAGAAGGACAGGGTCGCCTCGGTCAGAATGGTGGAACCCAGACCCATGGTGCAGACAACGATCAGCTGCGGGATCACGTTGGGGATCAGGTGGCGGAAGATGCGGTGGCGCACCTTGATGCCGCACGCCTCGGTCGCCATCATAAACTCCTGCTCGCGCAGGCTCAAAATCTGACCGCGGACCAGACGGGCAATGCTCGGCCAGCCGAGGAAGCCCAGAATCAGCATCAGGTAGATCATACGGGTCCAGGAATCGAGGTGCATGGCGTCCATGGCGGCACCGATGATGATGATGACGGGCATCGAGGGGATGCAGTAGAACACGTCCACCACACGCATGATGATGTTATCGACCCAGCCGCCGAAGTAGCCGGACAGACCGCCGAACAGAACGCCCAGCGCGGTTTCCATGAACACGACGATGAAGCCGATGATCAGAGAAACGCGTCCGCCGTACATCAGGCGGGTCAGCATATCCATACCGTTGGTGTCGGTACCCAGCCAGTGTTCCTTGCTGGGGGCGGCGTAACGGTCATAGATGTAGGTAGCGGTCATCTGCTTGACGCTCCACACCTTGGTGGAGGCATCGTAGACGATGTCGTACTCGGCGGTATTGCCGGCTTCATCGGTGTAGTTGAACTTGACGCCGTCGGCATCGAGGGTTTCTTCCAGACGCTCTTTGAAATCGCGGGTGACCACGATGCTGGGGTCGGCGGCGGAAACGACTAAGCGGCTGATATACGCCACGGTGTCGCCGCCCAGCTTGACGTCGCCGTCATCCAGCTGGTAGGTTTCGCCGTCGGCGGTGAACTCGGTTTCGTCATTGACCATGGCGGTCAGACCGGCGAGCTTGGCATTGAAGCTCAGCGCGGCAGCGCCGTCGGCAGGGTTGACGAGGTCGCGGGCGGCGTAGCCCAGAATGGTGCTGCCCTTCTTGACGACGTACATATCGTCGGACAGGATGTCCAGCGTGTAGGCAACGTCCTTGTAGACAAACTCGGTTTCGCCCTTCTTGAAGGCATCCAGCGCCTTGCTCTGGGCAATGGAGCCGAAGTCCTGCCCGTCAGCCACCACAAAACGCAGGGTGTCGTTGCGGGTAACGCCGACATACTCCTTGGACATTTCGGCGTAGGTGTAGAACTGCTCGTCCTGCCCGTAGGGGCTGACCAGACCGCCGATGAAGGAGAAGATAAACATGGCAACGAGCATGGACAGACCCACGACGGCCAGACGGTTGCGGAAGAAGCGCTTGGCGACCAGTGCGCCGGGGCTGAGTACCTTGACGCGGCGGTCGTCGTTCAAGGAATAGTGCTCCTTGTTGGGGGTGGTATTCTGGGTATTTTCACTCATAGGGGCATACTCCTTTCTTTAAGAAATGCGCACGCGCGGGTCAACCACGCCGTACAGGATATCGGTCAGCAGGTTGCTGGCAAGCGTCAGCACTGCCATAAAGGACAGGTAGAACATGGTAAACGGGATATCGCCCGCGACCATGGACTGGTAAGAGATGTAGCCGATGCCGGGGATGGAGAACAGCGTTTCGGTGATCAAGGCGCCGCTGAACAGGCCGGGCAGGCTGCCGCCGATGATGGTGACCAGCGGGATCAAGGTGTTGCGGAAAGCGTGCTTATAAATGACCGTGCGCTCGGACAGACCCTTGGCGCGGGCGGTGCGGATGTAATCGGCGTTGAGCACCTCCAGCATATTGGTGCGGGTATAGCGCATATAGCCGCCGATGGACACGATGACCAGCGTAACGATGGGCAGCACAAGGTGGTTTGCCTTGTCAAGCAGCTGCCCCATGGCGTCCAGCTGGGCATAGTCACGCCCAACCAGACCGTAGAGGTCGAACCAGCCCAGCTTGACAGAGAATACCAGCTTGAGCAGCGTGGCAAAGAAGAAGGTGGGCAGAGAGATGCCGACCAGCGCCACAGAGGTGATGACATAGTCCGCGCGGGAGTACTGCTTGGTGGCAGCCACCACGCCCAGAGGCACGGCGATGATCAGGGACAGCACAAAGGAGATGCCGCCCATAATAACGGACAGACCGACGACCTCCTGGAACTTCTGCACAGCGGGGACGTTCCACTTCCAGCTGTCGCCGAAGTTGCCGACGATCGCCTTGCTCAGCCAGGTGAAGAAGCCGGGGATAATGTCCATGTCCAGACCGTAGGCAGCATTGAGCTGCGCCAGCCATTCCTTGTAGGGTTTTGCACCGGGGGCCTGTGCCAGCTGCATTGCCATGGTTTCGGCAAAGGAGCTGGGCAGGCTGCGGATCAGCGCGTAGATAATGAACATGACACAGAACAGGATCAGTACCGACTGCGCGATTCGCTTGATGATGTAATTACGCACGGGATATTTCGTTCCTTCCTTGCACGGCAGTGGCCGCGTTTGTTTTTATGCAGGGATCTTGCAGGGATATGCCGGAATATGGGCATCCCCGTCCCCCGCAAGGGCTGACCCCCTGCGGGGGAGTGGGACAACCATATTATGGCTGAATTGTGCATAGTATGGCTGTTTTTGTGTCGTATATTTAGACACAGCAACCGTTCCGGCGTTATAAAGCGCCGGAACGGTCGCTATTTATTGCTGTTTAAGCTAAACGCTGTGGGAACTTAAACCTTAGTTCAGCTCCATGTTGTTCAGCTCAGACTTGTAGGTCCAGTACGGGGTCATATCCTTCGCGATGGTATCGATGTTGATACGCTCGGTGGAGAAGATGGTAGCCTCGCTGCGCTGGTAGACGGGCAGCTCAACACCCCAGTCGAGGATGATGTCCATAGCCTCTTTGTACATGGCCTTACGGGCCTCCTGGTCGGTGGTCTGGCGGGCAGCCATGATCAGATCATCCAGGTCGGCATCGTTGATGGCGTAGTAGTTGGTGGAACCCTTGCTGTGGTACAGCTGGTACATATCGGGGTCATTGGTGGACTGCCAGGCAGCAACCCAACCCTCGGCAGCGCCGGACTGGTAGGAAGCGAACAGGTCAGAAGCGTTGGCCATATCGCTGACGATCAGGTTGAAGCCGATGGTCTTGAGGGCGGCAGCCGCGTTGGTCAGGGTCTGGAAGGAGGGGTGGTCGCCGTTGCCGGAGGCACCGATGTTGATCTGGTACTCCAGCTTAGCGCCGGCGGGGGCAGCGGTCAGCTTGCCGTCGGTGACGGTGTAGCCGGCAGCCTCGAAGTAGCCCAGAGCGCCCTGCAGAGCAGCCTGATACTTAGCCTCGCCCTGCATATCGGCGGTGTACAGAGGTTCGCCGTCCACGCCGGTGGAGTAAGCGACCTGATAGCCGTCGTCGGTGACGGAGGGAGCAGCCCAAGAGGTGTTGGAAACGGGGTAGTTGATAACGGTAGCGGTATCGCCGTAGTAGGAGTTGATGCCCTCATCGCGGTAAGCGGCGATGACGGTCATGATGGCCTTGCGCAGGTCCTTGGAAGCCTCGGAGGCGGGGTCGCCGCCGACGTTGACGTTCTTGGCGCTCAGGGCGATGTAGCCGTAGCCGCGGAAGTCCTTCAGACGGGTGGTGATGACGGGACCGTCCTCACCCTCCACGCCGTTGATGTCGGCGATCTGGTCGGCAACTTCCAGAGAGTAGGAAGGATCGGAGATGTCGATGGTGCCGGCCTGAACACCGGTGATCTTATCGGCTTCCTGGGTTTCCTTCATGTTGACGTGAGCGATCTTGGGAGCGCCGTCAAAGTAGGTGGGGTTGGCATCGAGGTAAACAACGCCGTCGCTGTACTTGCTGAAGGTGTACATACCGCCGCCCAGAGGAGCGCCGGTCTTGGAGCGCACAACGCTCAGATCGCCCTTGGGGAAGCCGAAGGAGTTGTTGTCGTAGTCGTACAGGCTCTTGTCGCCGTAGTAGTGCAGAGGAGCGATGGGCATCTGCAGCTGGTAGATCATGGTGGTGGACAGCTCGCTGGTGGTGAGGGTCATGCTGTAATCACCGGTCTTGACGATACCGGCAACGCTGGGAACGTCGTCACCAATGGCGACACCGGTGGTGGCGTAAGCGTAGACGTCCTCGGGGATCAGGTCAGACAGAGCGGAACCGGCAGTCTCGGCCTCCATAGCGGAGAAGTTCCAGTCGTACTGAGCGCCGATCGCCATAAAGAAGTCCTTGGCGGTGGCGTCGGCAGCCAGACCGTCGAAGCCCCAGCCGGCAGCAGCGGAGGCAACATCGGTAGCGCCGTTTTCCAGCATGTAGTCAACGATTTCCTGGGCGAACTTTACGCCGCCGTCGTTGACAGCATCCCAGAAGGCCTTCTGCTGCTCTTCGGTGAAGTTGGTGTAGTCGGTGTTGTCCTCGCCGGCCTCAGCGATCAGCTTGGACAGGGTGGTCATAGAATTGCGGTACTCCTCCAGACCGACGATGGGGGTGGAGTACATGGTGACGGAACCGTCATAGGTGGGGTCCAGATAGACGTACATGGAGAAGATGACGTCGTCGATGGTAACAGGCTCGCCGTCAGAGAACTTCAGGTCGTCGCGCAGCTTGATGTCGTAGGTGACAGTGCCGTCGGCGTTCTCGGTAACGGTGCAGTCGCTGGTGCCGTGGTAGGTGTACTCGGTGCCGTTGTACTCGCGGGTCTCGCCCTCGATGCCGTTCAGGATCATTTCACCCTTACGGTCAGCGCCGAGCAGACCGAGCTGGGTCAGGTCAATGACATCCTGGTCGGAAGCAGAGGCGGCGAAGAAGGGGCTGAACTTGCCCTCAAAGCCGGTTTCTGCCAGAACGATGGTGCCGTCGGCAGTGGTAGCGGTTGCGGTAGCCGTGCTGCTGGACTCGCCGCTGGCGGAAGAGCTGGCAGCACCACCGCAGCCGGCCAGCAGGCTGAGGCTCAGGGCCGCAGCAGATGCCAGCGCAATGGCTTGCTTGGTGTTTTTCATGTGTACAAAACCTCCTATTTTTTGTCGTATCAGCAACTTGCGCAGACAGCCCCCCGGCTGCCCGAACAGGGAGAAGATTTTTCTCCCGAGCACAGTGTTTTTACACGGTGGACAGTTGTAAATAATGACTATTATATATTAACCTAAAGTTGCCTATCTGTCAACCTTAAAACGGAATTTTAGACACCAAAAGACGAAAAACTTTACAAAATAAAGCATCGTGGACATTTTCGCAAAATTACGTTTTTATTGTTGCATTTTTGGAAAGTTTAGCGATACAGCGTACAGTGCAAATTTTTGCTAAGGCTTCCCCTTTTGGGGAAGCTGTCACCGCAGGTGACTGATGAGGGGGTGCCTGCCGGGCGTTTCCCCCTCATCCGGCGCGCAAGCGCGCCACCTTCCCCCAAAGGGGGAAGGCTTTCCCGGCGGGGTGGGGCATTGCCCCGCCCGCGGTTTTGCGGCAATAACAATTTTACGGGTAATCCGT
>ERZ1034882.669-NODE-669-length-15426-cov-21.066684_pt1 | contig 15426 bp, 10 predicted proteins | sample MGYA00520606_ERZ1034882 | MGnify/ENA primary metagenome ERZ1034882 (study PRJEB33766, sample SAMN09781726) | gut metagenome | biome: gut microbiome | host: Homo sapiens | place: Madagascar | study: EMG produced TPA metagenomics assembly of the PRJNA485056 data...
GTTTTATAAAATATAAAAACCTTAGTAACTGGAAGTTACTTTTTCAATTGAGTAGCTATATTCCCATAGAGAAACGTGTGCCGCAAAATGCACAAAAAGCCCCGCCGCAGAGTTTTGTCCCTGCGTTGGGGCTTCTGTATTACTTATTTTCTTAGTTCTTCTTTCTTCTTGCCAGCATTCCAGCGAGTCCGGTCAGGGATATCGCAAAGAGCGTCAGCCAGATACCGAAGGGATCTCCGGTCGCCGGAACCTTGTCCAGTTCCTGCGCCGAAGCGACGGCGGTATTGGCAGCCGCACCTGCCGTATTACCGCTGTCATTGTTGCCGCTGTTATCGCTGCCATGATTGCTGTCATTATTGTTGCTGTTATTACCACTGTTATTGCCGGAGGTATTGGCTGCAACCGTGAAGTTAGTACCTGCGATACCATTGTTCCAGACGATAGCAAAGGTATGACTGCCTGTAGCTAATGTCTTAAGGTATTCTGCCTTCAGGGTGATAATGGTAGAGCCTTCTGTTGCATCGTAGTTAGCAGGATCGATCACTTTTCCATCTACCTTTACAGCATGGAACTTGGAAATTTCGCCGTTTCCGCGGATCACGACAGTACCGTCCGTATTCTGTGTCCAGGAACTGTTTGCGCCATCGATAATCCGATATTCCGGTGAAATGTAGATGATCACATTGACGGTAACATCTTCATAGTTCTCCGAGGTAATGGTCACAGGCACAGTCACCTTATTGTCGATATTGCCTATCGTCAGTGCTGACAATGTAAACTTCATAAGACCTGTTGTTGCATCTATGCTAATAGCTTCCGAGAGAACCCCGAGGTCACCGGCAGCCGTACCAAGTGCATAGCTTCTTGCGCCCGGCACAAGGTTCGCTATATTGATGGTCTGTGCGCCGGTCTTCGTGTACTCGAAGAATTCTGTAACATCTTCTACTGTAAGATCCGCCTTCTCAATGGTCAGTATACCGGCTGCGATTTCTGCCTTGGTGTAGTTCTTGCCTTCCACTACGGACAGGATTACCTGATAGGTTCCGGCGTTGGCAGGTGCTGTTTCACTTCTGGCATAGGTCGTACCGTTGCTTCCTTCGTAGCACACCGTTACCGCGCCCATACCGATGACGCCGTTCCTCGGCTGAGCCGTCACCGTCTTCGGCGTACCATCATAGGTCAGCGGCGTGGATAGATTCGGAGACACATCAAAATTCCCCAGTTCAGGCCTTGCCTTGGTAATCTGCCATGTCGTAGTGGCCGTTCCAGTATAATTGCCCTTACCCTTGATGGTCAGAGTGATATCATCATTTGCACTAATGAATTTGTTGCTATCATTTGCAATAGCATAATCGTCGTTTGTCGTCAAAAGCACCCCGTCAAGCTTTACGGATGTAATCTGCACCGTCTGTGCTCTACCGGTATAGACCAGGCTGTCTGTCTGTAATGTGATGCTTGCATTCTGAAGATTCTTCGGTGCGATCGTGAAGGTCTTGTTCGCTGTTCCCGTGTAGTTCCCCTGTCCGGTAATGGTCAGAGTCGCTGTGTTCACGCCGGCATTGGTATTCTTGTCATACCCAAATGTAAAGTCCTTGCCGGAGGTCAGTTCCTTCCTAAGGTCTTTCACGACAGGTTGTGGCATAATGGCACTGCCGGTGTAAGTTTGCGTATCGATGGTACCGATCATGTCCGCAGTAACATTCTTTGGAAAAATGGTAAAGGTGTACGTCTCCTCGCCGGTATAAGTATCATTGCTGTCCGGTACTTTATAGGTCACCTTATATGTACCTGCATCCTTGGGTGCATCGGAGCTGTTATAAGTCGTGTTACCTGTACCTGCATACGTCACTTCCAGTTTATTCACAGGAACTTTGTCGCCAGATACCTTCAGGGTACCGGTCGGCTGAATCGCACTGCCGTCATAGGTCTTCTCCGTATAGGTCAGACCGGAGATTGTAACCGTCTCCTTGTCCGTAGGATGGAATGTCAGGGTTGCCTGAATATCCTGGTAGTTTGCAGAAGAGATGGTTACTGCGCAGGTCTGGTCGCTCGTGGAGGTAATGTTGTCCTGAGCGGTATAGGTAAGTATATATCCCTTGTATGTATCCAAAGATTTCAAAACGGTCACAATTCCACTGGTAGCAGTTGCAAGGTCACTAATCTGAGCACTCGCCGGTACCTTTCCCTCCGGGAAAAAGTCTGCTACCGTCAAAGTACCGGTCTGCTCACCGACACGGTTCTTTATTATATTTACCGTCTTACCTACTGTTCCGGGGTAGGTTCCTTTATCAATGGTGAATTTCGTACTTCCGCTGACATTATAGTTTCCACCTGCTACATCCGTAATTGTTACAGTAGCGGTGCCAGCATTGATATTATCTGCATAGGAAACACTATACTCACTGGCAAGAATCACATTTGCTCCGTCCTTTACAACCACAGTCGGTTTCTGCGCCGTACCATTGTAGGTTACGGGAGTCGTGACTTCAATGGTCGGAGTGGTAACCGTCTTCTCTTTAATGGCATAGATGACCCATGCGGATTGATTCACCATCGTAATTTCAGCCCGATAAGTGCCGGCATCCTTAGGTACGCCTTCCATCTCCTCGAATGAACCTCCGGTCTGTTTCTGATAGACAATCTTAGGCACATCAGGGAATTCCTCACCGGTAGCGTTTTCACTGACTTTTACAGTAGCCTCCTTATCGCTACCACTGTAGGTCAAATCCGTCGGTGCAGTAACCATATAGGTGGCAGCAAAATCACTTTCCAAATTACAACCATCAGCGCTGCACGTTACTTTGATCGTATCGTCGCCGCCTGTGGTGTACGTCCAGCTGTGCTGATGAAGTCCCATGTACAGATTGCCCTTCTCATCCTTGGTGACTACGTATTTCTGCTCGCCTGTATCTGGAGTGAATATCTGTGCATAATCCAGCTCGGAATTCGTCGCACCGGTGGCAATCTTGATGTTTGCATTCGCTAAAGGTTTAGTGAATGTTGAGATGCCTATCTGGGCATTCGATGTCAGGCTTTTATCAATACGGATGACTGGTTTGTCGAACAGTTTGAGATTCTTCGTTGTATTGTCAATGACCTTTGCATCACCACCAATTGTTAGCGAATCGTAAGACGAACCATCTACTCCGATTGTATTGCCGGTAATGCTGCCTCCGAAAAGCTTCACACTAGAACCACTGCTGCTATATACTCCATAATCGCCTCCCTGAATCGTACCTCCATACAGACAAAGCTGTGCAGCATCCAACCCTACAACGATCGATGACTTTGTTTTGCTATGATTATCTATTATTTCTATTTTCCCCGAATGACCTGTACTGCAATCACAAACCGCAAGCTTGTACGAACTTATATCAAAGACACTATTATATAATTTTGTAGAAATTGTATGTCCGTTCAGACAGATATTTACATTGCCGCTAATCGCAATAGATCCGTCGAGTGTAATATCATCAAACAGATAATAATTGCCCGCTGGAAGAGTATATTTATTATTATACGTGGGCTTCTTTAAACTTTTTCCACCATATTGCAGTATCTGTTTCTCGCTGTCATAAGTCAAAGGTATCCACAGGGTATTGTCATGACCTGCCTCTGTACAGTCCGTCTTACCGCAAACGGCATGCTCGTGCAACGTACCATTCATAAAAACAATGCTGTTTCCTATTAATTTCGATGCATAGCCATTATCACTATGAAAGCGTTCCGCATCCGTATCCTTCATTTGGTAGGAACTTTTGCCTTGCGCCACAACCTTATAGTCTCCCTCGCTAATTTCACTTGTACTTACACCAATATGTGCCTCACTATCCAATCCGGGAGAGGCAACGTTGATAATCGTTCCGTTACAAGCGACATTGTTGACTTTTGTAGAGCTACCTTTCGTAAGGTTGTCTTTGATCACTGCTTTGCCACTAACGGTGAATGTGCTATCGTCGCCGGAATTTCCTCCATATAATTCCACACCGCCGCCACTCATTTGGGCACTATTACCAGTAATACTACCTCCGTTCATTGTGAAATTGCTTTTACAGCTTAAATACACACCGCCACCACAAAACCCTGCTGTGTTACTGGTAATCTTTCCACCATTCATTGTGAAAGAACACCCATCATACACATATACACCACCGCCGTATCCTTTATTAGAAGTAGAAGGTGCATCGTTTCCGCTGATCTCCCCTCCGTACATGGTGAAGATGTAATTGACATATATACCACGCCCTACCCTTCCCTCTTTATGGGTAATCTTGCCGTACTCCGTCTTCTCACCCCTGCAGTCGGTCAAAATAAACTGTGCATAACTTGATGTCTTGATTACATCTACATTCGCTTTTGCAGTGATGTTATAACCATTCAGGCAGAGTACCACTTTAGCGTCTGGAAGATTCCATGTCTGCGTCTGTTCGATATCTTGCGTCAAATAGTAATAACCGCCTGTTGTAATTTCACTAAGTGAAGAGACACCCTTCCATGCCACGTTGGCGTGTTCGCTGTCATGGTCACAGGTATTACCGCAGATAGGATGTTGATGCAGCGTACCATTGACAAGCAGGATCTGATCACCCACCTGTTGAAATTTACAGCCACCAGTATTTTGGTCATCGGTAAATGTACCGTCTTTATAGTCACCATCAGCACCTGTAGCTATGGCAACATAGCTGCCTTGTGCTGGAGACTTCTCTGTGGTCACGCCGATACTGGCATTGTTGTCAAATCCTCCTTGGCCAATGGCCATCGTCGCGCCATCAGGCAGGTATACATTACTCGTATTGTTACCAGAGACTTTAGCGGAACCGGATACTGTAAAATGACCCATATTACCATATGCGGATTCTACGTACACACCGCCTCCGTATTTAGCAGCTCCGTTACCAGTGATCTCGCCACCGGTCATATTAAAATTCCAACCCACATACACACCACCACCATATGTGTTCGTCGTATTGCCCCTAATTGTACCACCACTCATATTGAAAGTGTCGACAGTGGAGCCAGCAATGTTCACTCCGCCGCCACCGCCAAAAGCCGTATTATTGCCAGTAGCTTTGTTATTTTCAATAGTGCCACCTCTCATATTGAAAACGCTCTTAGAATTGATATTCACTCCACCGCCATATTCACCTGTGTTATTACTTATTGTTCCATCGTACATATTGAAAGTGCTGTTTTGCTCCATGTACACACCGCCGCCTATACCTACATTGTCACTATTTGTAGTAAGGTTTTTGGCTTCGTTCCCGGTGATACTGCCGCCATACATATTAAAGGTGCCGTTATACATACTTACACCTGCACCCTTATTTTCTGTATTTCCAGTGATGCTGCCACCGTACATATTGAAGGTACCTTGCGACACATCTACTCCTCTGCCATCATACTTTTCGCCATTACTATCCGTTCCGTGAGTGATTTTTCCACTGTCCTTACAGTCGCAGAGGGTAAATGTCTTCCCGTTCCCTACTATAATACCAGAATCTTTAGCTTCCACGGTGATAGTATGCCCATTTAAACAAAGTACTACACCGTTGTCATGGTCCCAATACTCGCTGCTCAATGTAACATCATTCATCAGATAGTAGTTACCTACCGCCTTGGGCAGTGCAGATGTCCCTTCCCATGCCTTAAAGGTGACTTTGTCAGTCTCCGTATGTCCGACTTTATTACACTCATCTCCGCCACAGAGATAATGAATATGTGTTTCACCTTCCGCCACCGTCATCGGTGTATTCAGTGCTTCAGAAATGGCATGAAGCCGTGTCATATTCAGCGCTGCACGCTGTTCCTCGGTCAGCTCCGCCATAGCCTCGTCGATGGCTTCCAGCTGTTCAATGACTCTTTCCGCATTTTCTTCCGTCACTGTCTCCGGCAGAGCGTCGATGAGTGCCTGCACCTTCTGCACTGCTGCCTTCTTCTCATCGTCTGCCCCGGTGTCCTGCGTGCCGGCATCACTATCGCTGACACTTTCAGCTGAGGGGTTCACAGTATCGGGGGCTTCGCCCGCAGTGGTGCTCTTATCGGACGAAGTCTCTTCCCCCGGTGCCGCCGCTGCTTCTGCTTCCTTCTGCTCTGTCACAGGGGCTGCTTCCTGCTGTTTCTCCTGCCCTTCCGCAGAGTCTGCTCCCTGCTGTTCCGCAGAGTCTGCTTCCTGCTGTTCTTCCTGCTCTTCCGCAGAGTCTGCTTCCTGCTGTTCCTCCTGCTCTACCACCGCATCAGTTTCCTGTGCGAATGCCGTCATGGGCAGTGTGGAGAAGCAGAGAATAAATGCCAGTAACATGCTCAATACTCGTTTTTTCATAGCGTTCTACCTCTTTCCAACGGGCATAGTGATACCCATTATCTTAAAGATAACGTACCACACTTTCTCTTGGCAAAACCATTTTTTGCATGAATCGACCCAAAAATGACATGAATCGACCGTAGGGGAAATTTTTCGTTCAATAGTGCTCAATAGTCACCCGAGTTTCCCGTTTTGTAAACGAGTTTCTTCCGAAAAAAAACGCACCGACGAGGGTGCGTTTCTCCTGGTTCTATATTTTATTTTCTTACAACTTATTTATCATCCACGCTGTAATTCGGAGCTTCCTTGGTGATGTGGATATCATGAGGATGGCTCTCCTTCAGGGATGCAGCGGAGATCTTCACAAATCTGCCGGTCTCTTTCAGGGTCTCGATATCCTGTGCACCGCAGTAGCCCATACCGGAACGGAGACCGCCGAGTAACTGGAATACGGTATCTTCTACACTGCCCTTGTAAGCTACACGTCCCTCGACACCTTCGGGTACCAGTTTCTTCGCATTCTCCTGGAAGTAACGATCCTTACTGCCGTTCTCCATAGCTGCGATAGAGCCCATGCCACGGTATACCTTGTACTTTCTACCCTGGAACAGCTCGTATTCTCCCGGGCTCTCCTCACATCCTGCGAACATGGAACCCATCATACATACGTTACCGCCGGCTGCGATTGCCTTGGTAATATCTCCGGAATACTTGATACCGCCATCTGCGATGATGGGAATACCGTATTCCTTTGCAACACTGTAACAGTCCATGATGGCGGATACCTGGGGAACACCGATACCTGCAACCACACGGGTAGTACAGATGGAACCGGGTCCGATACCTACCTTAACGGCATCTGCACCTGCCTCGATCAGTGCACGGGTTGCATCGCCGGTAGCTACGTTACCTGCGATCACCTGCAGATCGGGATATTTTTCCTTGATCATCTTCAGGCAGTTCAATACGTTCTGGGAATGACCGTGTGCGGAATCCAGTACGATGACATCAACCTTGGCTGCTACCAAAGCTGCTACACGATCCAGTACGTTAGCGGTAATGCCTACGCCGGCACCGCAGAGCAGTCTGCCCTGGGAATCCTTGGCTGCCAGAGGATATTTGATGGTCTTCTCAATATCTTTGATGGTGATCAGACCCTTTAAGTTAAAATCCTTGTCCACGATGGGAAGCTTTTCTTTTCTTGCCTTTGCCAGGATCTTCTTCGCCTCTTCCAGGGTGATGCCTTCGGGAGCGGTGATCAGGCCTTCGCTGGTCATGGACTCTTTGATCTTCTTGGTAAAATCGGTCTCGAACTTCAGGTCACGGTTGGTGATGATGCCGACTAATTTTCTGCCCTCGGTGATAGGTACGCCGGAGATGCGGAACTTCGCCATCAATGCATCTGCGTCTGCCAATGTATGCTCGGGAGACAGAGAGAAAGGATCGGTGATGACACCATTCTCGGAACGCTTTACCTTGTCTACCTCTTCTGCCTGTGCCTCAATAGACATATTCTTATGAATGATACCGATACCACCCTGTCTTGCCATAGCGATCGCCATGCGATGCTCGGTAACGGTGTCCATTCCTGCGCTCATCATCGGAATGTTCAGCTTGATCTTCTTTGTCAGCCATGTGGTCAAATCCACCTGATTGGGGACTACCTGAGAATAAGACGGTACGAGCAGTACGTCATCAAAGGTAATGCCTTCACCAATAATCTGTCCCATTTTCTCTCCTCCTGTGTTCATTTAATAAGATTTGTGAATGATTTGTCTCAGTAATATAAGCTATACTTATAAGAAGTATTTGCTGTGCTTATAACATTTCCATGAGTTTAGCAAAGTTTTCTATGGCTGTCAACCGGTGAGTGCTAATTATTTTCTATTCTTCTGTTTCTAATTCTAATCTCTGTAAAATATCCCTTACAATACCTGCATCTTCAATCAGATTAATTCCAAAGCATTTTTTACCTGCATCCTTCAAAGACGCACCCACATGATATGCTTTCGTTTTATCAAGAATTAAAAAACGGTCATGAAATGCTCTTGTGTACTTTACATCCAGTTTAGGATACTGTGCATTAAAGTTATCTACATCTGTTTCAGATAATTTTGTCCGTTGCAGTGTATAAACTGTCACCGCTACATTTTCTTTCTTCTTTGACAAAATATTTAATGTTCCTACATCCACATATCCATCTACCAGAACAATTTCCGTCTCTGCTTTCTGAATTAGTCCTATTAGTAAACTGAACGCATCATATATCTGACCATCAAAAAATATCTTTTGATTAGACTCCTCATGATCTGATATGTACTCAAAAATCTGCTCCAGTTTTTCATCTGTCTTTTTCTGATATTCCAGTTGTTTTAGCTCAACGTTACTAATCCTTTCAAACAGAAGTGCATTATTGGCTATAAACCGTCGCATTTCTACAAATGCACGCATAATACCTATGCTTACATTGATCGCCACCTCGCTATGCAATACACTGGCCAGCATGGATATTCCCTGCTCTGTAAATACATACGGTAATGTACGTCTGCCGCCTCGTCCATCCTTTTTTTCTGGCTCTTGTATTTTTGAGGTGCCAGATTGGCACCTCAAAGATTCTGCTTCTTCTGTTGTAAGCTGAAAACAAAAATCTTCTGGAAATCGTTTTATATTTCTTTTTACTGCACGATTTAAAGCTTTTGTTTCTACCTGATAAAGCATTGCCAGATCACTATCCACCATAACTTGTTTGTTTCTTATCACATAAATCAGATTTTCAATGTCTGGTGGCATGATTTCAACTACTTGTGTTTCCACTGGTTCCATTTCTTTTGCTTTTTGATCCGCCATTCCATCTCCTCTATAAATTGAAATGCCAAACTGGCATTTCAATTTACTTTACCGCACAATCATTGCAAAAGGATTCCGATGCATTCTATTCACCGGAATCCTTTTGTTCGTGAATCACTCACTGATCATTATTCACTGAATACCTTACGGGGTGCCACGCTCTTGAGCACCTTCACCAGTTCCTCGTTGGGGCTTAAAATGATCTTCTCGCCACCTTCATAATACATGGCATAACGGCCATCCGGCTGCAGAACCTCGCCGATGCTGTAATCCTTCTCCTTCACCTGACGGTTCTTGAAGTTGTCCAGATGATAGGAATAGACCGGTGCAAATACTTCCATGCGATCCAGGCTGTAGGTGCCGATACGCTTTCTCTTGCTCTTTGCCATGATCTTGTCCACAGACAGCTCCTTATCCAGATAGAGATACTCATATTCCAGATCCGTGAACATATTCAGGAAATAAGCTCCCACGCCTGCGGCAAGAGCGATCGGCAGGAAAATAATAAACACAAACATTACCAGGCAGCTTAACACTGTCAGGGTGATCAGTAATACTTTTAAGATTTTTGCCCACGCGGGCTGCTTTGCTTTTACCAGACATTCTACGTAAGAATCACTCATTTTTCGTTTCCTTTTCTCTTCCTTTATTTTGTAGCAGGGATTTTCCGCGCCGTTCTTCCGTTCCTTCGGGAAATCTCTGTTTACGCCTGTCCGGATTCTGCTTCTCCTGACAATCGTTTCTATTATTATGATATATCATCCGTGGAAAACTTGCAAGATATGCCTGGATTTTCCGGGTGATTTAATTCTTTTTTTAGAATCCCCTCACACTTCCTTCATTGACTTTCGGATAGAGAACCTTTATCATAAATCTATATGATGTCGGGGGCAAAAGCCCCCGACTTTGATGCCTACGGATTGCTCCGCGCTACGCGCTCCCACGTCTCCGCTCCGCTTCGGTCCGTGCTAGACATGTGCCACTGGCACATAGCACCCTACCCAATATTCGCATATCGTGGGATTATCATCCCACTTTTATGCTCATATCGGGGCGGGTCCTAAGGTCTTTCACCCACCTATGAGCAAGCTCATGTGGGCTTAGACCTTTTGACCCTGGCATCATTTATATTGTACGCGGAAAGGCGGTTTTCTCATGGCGGTAATGGATGAATTTAAAGAAGAACGGGAAGCACTGAAAAACGGCACTCCCAAGCAGAAGCTGACGTACTTCTGGTATTATTATAAATGGCATGTGATCATTTCCGTGATCATCATCGGTATGCTCGTAAGCTTTATTTATCAGTATGTGAACCGGAAGGATACAGCTTTTAACACTGTTTTATTAAACGCAAGTCTCTTAGACCAGATGTCTTCCGAGCAGCCGGATTTCATTGCGGATTTCGCCGAAAAAGAGGGCATTGATCTGAATACCAGCGATATCACCTTCGATACTTCTATTCGTATCGTGGAAGACAGCATGGACGAGACCTCCGTCACTTCTACCCAGAAGCTGATGGTATATGTGGCAGCAAATGAGCTTGACAGCATGATCACGGATTTCGATTCTTTCCAAAAATATGCCAACAGCAGCCTGTTCTATGATCTGCGGGATATCCTCACAGAAGAACAGATTCAGACACTGGAACCTTATTTCTATTATGTGGACAGGGAAGTGGTGCTGGCGATCGAGGCAGCAAACGATGATCTGAATACCGATTATACTCCGGAATATCCCGATCCTCTCCACCCGGAAGAAATGCAGGATCCCGTCCCGGTGGGCATCTGCCTGACCGGCTGTAAGGATCTGACCGATAACTATTACTTCCGCGGAGACGGTATTGTCATGGGCATCTACGCAAATGCGAATCATGCAGACACCGCTGTGGATCTGGCAGAATACTTATTGAGCAAGTAGAATTTGCAACATTGAACTTAAAAAGGCATGCCCCGTTGTAATGGGACATGCCTTTTTGTATCTATCTATATTCTTTTAGAAATCCAGGTCACGGAAGCGGTTGGGCTTCTTGGGCTTGCGCCGTTTCTTCGCCTGTCGGATAGCCTCCTTACGTCTGCTGCGCAGATCCTGATCCACGGAGCGATAACGGGATCTGGAACGTTTTCTTCTGCGGTTAAACCGCCAGGTCAGTCTGGTACTGCGGTGGGCAAAATGATAATTTTTAACAAATGCTCTTAGCAGCAGAATGAGGAAAATCACCACAGCGATCCCCAGGATCCAGAAAAATACCTTTACCACATTGATAAAAATCACTGCTGGACCACCGGAAGCCGTATCTTCTTCCCCGGGAGCTGTCGGCTGCGTGGCTGTGGGAATACCTCCGCCCTCGCCGGTCGGCTCATCAGCCGCCGCTCCTTCTGTCGGCTGCACAGTTTCGGCGCTGTCCGGCTCCTGCGTCGCCGCCGTAGTTTCTGCCTCCTCCGTTGTCCCTGTGGTCTCGTCTCCAAACACACTGCTTCCTTTTTCCGAAGCCGTGAAATCTATGGATGCCGTACCCAGTACCACATCATGATACGTATACGTAATGACCGCTACCTGTCCGGGTTCCGTGTTATCATAAGAAATATCGGATACCGCATCCTCGAATGTGATAGTATTCGGCAGAGTGATACAATCGCTCTGATTCAGTTCCAGGATCGGCTTGGAATTACCAAAGATGTCATTGCCACTATAAAAGGAACCCGGATTTTCAATGTTGTATTTGGTCTCTGTCTGCGCGATATTGACCTTTCCAAAATTACTGAATCCGTAATCAAACAGCGAAATCGTATCTTCATAATAATTAGGATTCTCATCCCTCATCACCACGCAGATCAGCTTCATGCCATCCTTCTCCGCGCAGGATACCAGCGTGCTTCTCGCCACATCAGTATAACCGGTCTTACATCCTACCAGATAAGGATAGGCGTATTTTCCGCCGGGGATCAGTTCCATTTTGTTAACTTCCATAATGTCATCCGGCTGTCTCTCCGAGGGCAGGATGTGCAGCATGTGGGTCATGGTCATTTTGCACAATGCTTCGTTGGCAAAAAATGCCTTGCCGATCATCGCCAGATCATAGGCGCTGGTGTAATGATCCTCATTGGGAAGACCGTTGGGATTGACAAAATGAGAATCCACACATCCCAGTTCCTTCGCCCGCTCGTTCATGATATCGCCGAAATCCTGCCAGGTCGTCCCCGAGATATGTTCCGCCACCGCAAAAGATACCTCATTCGCCGAACGGATCAGTATGGCATTCAGACACTCTTCCATGGTCAGCTGCTCCCCGGGTTCAATGGCGATATGGTTGCTGCCCGGGTCGATGTCATGTACCGCATCGTAGGAGAAATCCACGATCTCATCCATGCTGCAGCGTTCCGAGGCGATCAGTGTCGTCAGTATCTTGGTGGTACTGGCGGGATACTCCTTCTGGTGAATATTTTTCGCATACAAGATTGCTCCGGTATCCGCATCGATCAGGATCGCCGACTCCGCACTGACTACCGGGCCCGTGGGCCAGTTGTCCACCGCATTGGACTGTACCGCCAGTGACTGGTTGCGGGCGTTGTTCTCTTCTTTTATGGTGGTTGCCGAAACCGCAAGTCCATTAGATGCAAAAAGACAGATGGCGCTGATTCCCATAACTGCCTTCGCAAAAAAAGTTCTATATGAAAAATGCTTGAAAAAACGCATGTATAAATCCTTCCTGATAAATCTTTATAAACCTTTATAAAAGATGCCAGTGGCACATGTCTAGCACGGACCGAAGCGGAGCGGAGACGTGAGAGTGCGTGGCACGGAGCAATCCGTAGGCATCAAAGTCGGGGGCTTTTGACCCCGACATCTTATAAAAACGGTGTATGATAATGCACATTTTCTATCATACACCATTTTTCTGAAAAACCATAGTATTAACTTAAAATTTTTTGCATATGTTCCTGGCCGTCAAAATCTTTCCAGATAAACGTATTATCTTCCCAGATCATATACCCGTGCCAGCTGCCTTCCTTCGGGATTGACACGGAACCGGGATTCATACAGATGTACTGTTCTTCCTCATGTTCCATGCATTTCGGTACATGGGTATGTCCGTGCAGCAACACATCTCCGGGGTGCAGCGGTGGCAGGTTCTGTTCGTTATAAATATGTCCGTGGGTAGCATAGATCATTGTATTTCCTTCCGCAAGCACGCAGTAATCCGCCAGCACCGGGAATTCCAGCACCATTTGATCCACCTCCGTATCACAGTTGCCGCGGACACAGTAGATGTCTTTTTTCCGGGCATTCAACAGCTCAATAACTTCCTTCGGTGCATATCCTTCCGGGAGGTCATTGCGGGGACCGTGATACAAAATATCTCCCAACAGCAAAAGTCTCTCCGCTCCTTCTTTTTCATATGTCTCTAATAATTTTCTGCAATAGTATGCCGAACCGTGAATGTCCGACGCGATCATCCATTTCATAATCTTTCCTCCCGTTTTTATATAAAATCAGTCCCGATAGCCCGATGCAGCAGGATCGTGCACAACTGCCTGTTCCGACAGGGTTATATGCACAACCGCCTGTTCCGACAGGGTCATATGCACAGCCGCCTGTTCCGACAGGGTCATATGAACAACCACCTGTTCCAACATGATCATATGCACAGCCGCCTGTTCCGGCAGGGTCATATGCACAACCGTCTGTTCCGACAGGGTCATATGCACAGCCGCCTGTTCCGACAGGGTCATATGCACAGCCGCCTGTTCCGACAGGGTCACTTGACAAGTTTTCCAAGATACAGTACATTGACAATACAGATTCTACACGAATCTGCAGCATTCATCAAGAAAAGTCATTAAATCATCAAATAATAAGGAAAGGTTATCGAATATATGAGATTGCGCAATATTACAGGCTCCCGCGAAGTGATCGCAGAAAGCCCTTACGTGGTACCGGAAGATACTTTGGAAGACTGTCCCGGAACCTGGCACGAGATCTTCGGGAACGATCACCCCATTCATATCGAGATTGGCATGGGAAAAGGACGTTTCCTGCACACCCTTGCGAAATTAAACCCGCAGATCAATTATGTGGGCATCGAGAAATATTCCAGTGTTCTGCTCCGCGCCATCCAAAAAATGGAGGAAGATGAGCTTCCCAACCTGAAATTCATCCGCATGGATGCCGAAGATATCGATAAGGTATTCGGGAAAAGTGAAGTAGACCGGATCTATCTGAACTTCTCCGATCCCTGGCCGAAGGACCGCCATGCCAAGAGACGTCTGCCCTCCAGACAGTTCCTGGCCCGCTATGATGTGATCTTAAAAAAAGAGGGCACCCTGGAGTTCAAGACGGATAATCGTCCTCTGTTTGATTTTGCAGTGGAGGAACTGGAACCCGCCGGCTGGCAGGCGAAGGTGATCACCTACGATCTGCACAGTGACGCTGCTCTGATGGAAGGCAATGTCATGACAGAATATGAGGAGAAATTCTCCTCCATCGGCAACCCTATTTGTAAATATATTATTTTTAGATAACAATTCATAATACACTCATTTTTTTGAAATAATTCATAACACATTGTTTTTTTGAAATAATTCATAACACACTGGTTTTTTGAAATAATTCATAACACACTGATTTTTTTGAAATACTTGTAACTGTTCAGTGCCATACAAAACTATGATCTGCGAATGCTTGCGTTCAAGCAGATAAGAAGTTTTATATGGCGAATGTGATTCTGAATAGTTGTAAAAACTTAAACCATATTGGCTGCTTACATGCAGCCGGAGAAAGGAAGGATCATTATGGAATACACTTTTACTGTTGCTAATTTTGAAGAGGAAGTTCTGCATTCGGAGGTTCCCGTTCTGGTGGATTTCTATGCTGACTGGTGCGGTCCCTGCAAAATGATGGGACCTGTGGTGGAGAAATGTGCCGAAGCTTACGCCGGCAAGATGAAGATCGGCAAACTCAACGTGGATGAAAATATGGCGATCGCGCAGAAGTACCGTGTGGTAAGCATCCCGCATTTCATCGTGTTCAAAAACGGAGAGCCTGCCGTAGCCTTCGGTGGTGCCATGTCCGAAGCCGATTTCCGTCAGAAGCTGGAGCAGACATTGGCATAATTTGAAAGTGCGCGAGCAATGAGCCTCGCATAGGCATAGTGAGGACAGCGATGGGCGCTTGCGCTCAAATCGCTGTCTTATTTCGATACGCGGGGCTTAATCATCAATAATAATCAATTAAGCCCCGGTAGTTTATATTACGCGGGGCTTAATCATCAATAATAATCA
>ERZ1034882.670-NODE-670-length-15411-cov-9.153686_pt1 | contig 15411 bp, 17 predicted proteins | sample MGYA00520606_ERZ1034882 | MGnify/ENA primary metagenome ERZ1034882 (study PRJEB33766, sample SAMN09781726) | gut metagenome | biome: gut microbiome | host: Homo sapiens | place: Madagascar | study: EMG produced TPA metagenomics assembly of the PRJNA485056 data set...
CACAGGCTTCGGGACGGTTCACACGCTTCGGCGGGTTTTCCTCAGCGAAAATCTCGAGCTCTGTGTGCTTATTGACACGAAGATCTAGCTTCCAGTCCTTACGCTCTGGACGGTAGTTCTCTCTGATAACAGAGAATCCCAGCTTGTTCACATAGAAATCCTTTGCAGCTTCGTAGTCAGATACGATGATTGCGATGTGGTGTATTTTAGATAAGTTCATTTTTTCACGCTCCATTTCTTTTATTTTTGTTCTTCTTTTATTTTCGTTATAAACTATACGGCAACCCTCAAAAAACACCGTGTGAACTTTTGGAGTTCAGTTTGTCCGCACGGCATTTATTTTTGTTATTGGTTTTCTTGTTTATTTCAGCTTTTCCAGAATCTCGTCCGCGCTCATGCCACTTGCCAGCAACTTCTTCAGTACACTCTCGGCTTCAGCCTTCTTTGCTTCTTCTGCGGCTTTCTGATCCGCTTTGGCTTTCTTGGCTTCGAGCTTGGCTACTTCTTTCTCTGCGGACTTCAGTTCGGATTTCTTAGTTTTTAAGTTGGCTTTTTTCTCTTCGATATCCTTCTGGATTACCTCTACCTCTGCGGTAAGAGTCTGGATGACAGACTGCTTCTCTGCGATCTGGGACGCGATATCAGATTTGGTGCGGTTCTTGCTTCCTTTGGTTCTGGGCATAATATGTAGGCCTCATTTCTATGTTCATATTGTATTGTTTAGCCGTACTTATTTCTTATCCTTACAGTCCTCTTCATCCTGAGAGAATTGAAGATATTTTGTGCCTCGTATAGCGTCTGCATAATATCCACCGTCATTTTTTGTGCTTAGCTCCGCTGTACCTCGTACCATACTTTCATCCATCGGTCCACTTTTTCTGCTCGCCTCAAGTGCTTTTCTAATATCTTCTTTATCTGACATTGTTTTTCCTTCTTTCTTTTATATTCCTATAAAAATGCTAACCACCGCAAGGGATATTAACGCCACCGTGCTCACACAAAATAATCCAACACATTTGTTAAATGCTGTGTACTTCTTTTCCAAAATTGCATTATTGTTATCTGTGTTCTGAGCGTAAATACTTCCGATAAATCTTACCGCTGTCGTGTCCTTTTCATCCGGCAGACCTTCAGTTAATAAAAGTCCTGCATCTAATCGTCCGAATCTCATGCTTCTTAATAGATTGACTGACATAATAAGCATCGCAACATTACTTACAATAGCTATAACAAGTAAGATGGCATAGATTATTATCCCATATAATTCTGGTTTCGTTTGAGGCAAATTCACATTTCCAGCTTTTTCGATTTGTGTTGTCAACAGGACAAATATAAATGCACAAGCCGCCAATAGAATATACACCTTATTTTCTAGCTTTTCTGCACGTGTTACACAATAGTCATATTCAGCTTTTATTGCTTCAAAGCATATGGAAGCACTTAACTCTTCATTATTTGTTGTGTTTGCCTCCACATCGGCTACTTCCACTTGGTATATCTGATCATTTACCTTCACATTATATCTGTTTGTCATCTATTCACATCTTTTCATTATCACATCTCAGCCAATCCTTAGATTGTTGCCTGCTGCTCACCGCGTAGAGGTGTGTGATTATTAGAGCAGTGAGAGCCACGGTTTTCCATGGCCCCAGAGTCAGGGCACCACCTGAGACACGGTCAGTCTCATTTGCCCCATTATATCACAATTTCATCCAGTTTTACAGATGCTTTCTTGCCTTCATCGCCACGTAATACACTAAACCGCCGAGCACTCCACCTACTGTGTTGTAGAAGATATCTGATAGCTGGAATGTTCCCAAACGAAGCAATAATTGCAACATCTCAATGCTTACCGAAAAGCAAAATGTTATCTTTCCGCTTTGCCACAGTATCTTTTTCAAGCCTTTCTCCATCTTCTCCTGGAACGTCCACATAACCACACTACTAAACGGCACCATCATGATTACGTTCTCGATACACTCCGTGGTCAGTTTTTGTTCACCATTCACTGTCTCCCAGATGCCCCAGCCACCCATGACATCGGATAAAGGATTCATCCACAGTTGACGGTTTAACAGGGTTCGGAACAGAATAAGAGAAGTCACAAAGGCCAGGAAGAATAGTTTCCGAAAGAACACACTCTCCTTGAATTTCTGATACCATGTCATTATGGCAATCTTCCAGCCTTTTCCTGTTCCAATAGATTCATAAGCATAAAGATAGAAAAACATTGCGAGGAAGGAAAGAAGAAGCGAGAATCCAAACGGCTCATAGAGAGCAGTCAGGATGTTTGTGAGGATCTTTCCGAGTAAATCAATCGTTTCTTTCATCGTCGTTTACAGATCACTGAACAGGTTAGCCTTGTACACGTCATCCTCCAACATCTTCTTGAAACTGTTCTTTACAGCTGCGACATCCTCATGGTAGGTCATTCCGTACCAGGTGTCATTAGCTTTCAGAACCTTTACGGACATTTTTCCCTGTTCCAACAGTTCACCGATGAAGATAGGAATCAGATACTCCGCCTTCAGAGGATTACCCGGTACTTCTTTCTCAAAGAACTCCTTGAAGCCCTTCTCCAGCACATCCAAGAACTCTGGTGTCAATCCCCACATATTCATAGATACCAGAGAATTTACATCAACAACCACACCATCTGCCTCTGCTCCATCTGCAGTCTTTACAATGTTCTTGGTTTCCACAACCTCAGTCAGATTATTCTGGTCGTCCATCTTGCAGATGCCACGGGTTACACCGCCATTATCGGACAGCGTATTCTTCAGCACGAAGCCAGCCATGCAGGACTTGCCACCATTCACCAGATACTCATGGACGGCCTTGAAACCTTCCTTGCCGTAGTAATCGTCTGCATTGATGACGATAAACGGAGTCTTGATGACCTTCTTCGCTACAAGCACAGCCTGACCGGTTCCCCACGGCTTTGTCCGGCCTTCTGGCAGAGTTCCCGGGATATCATTAATATCTTGGAAAGCATAGTCAACAGTTACATTATGAGAAGAGCAAATGGAGGCAATGCGATCACCGATGACCTCTTTGAACTCTTTCTCGATATCCTTGCGGATGATAAATACTACATGATTGAATCCGGCTTCGATTGCATCGTGGATCGAGTAATCCATGATGATGTGATTTGAAGCATCCACTGGCTCCAACTGTTTGATTCCTGTTCCAAAACGGCTACCGATACCGGCTGCCATGATAAGTAATGTTGTGTTCATATTTTCCTCTATCATATCTTAACAATATTGTTTTACCATAAGTTTCGTTCTTCACATCTCAGCCAATCATAGATTGTTGCCTGCTGCTCACCACGAAGAGGTGTGTGATTATCAGCGCAGCTACCGTGTGGATTTCCACACGGCTTTATTTTACCAAAGCCTCACACTAATTCGACAGTATTCGACTTTTTAGTCATTTTTTGTTCATTTTACGTTTACAGTTTAGTACCAAGGGTCTGGCACCTGGAGCTTTGCTCTATTTCCAATGGATAAATAAATACATCCCATGTCAAGATTCTTTAAACCTGCACCATCCATTTTCATTATAGCTTTTTATTATTTTTGCAGGACATCCAACGGCCACGCAGAAATCCTGAATATCTTTATTAACAATCGAATTGGCTCCAATCACACAATGCTTACCTATCTTCACATTACCTACAATCACCGCATTGATTCCAATGTAGGAGCCCTCTCCAATGGAAACCTTCTGACCCTTTTGTACAACTCCTTGATCTATCACGGGAACATCTACATTGCGATACTCATGATTACAATCAGTTATGTACACATTTGGCGAGATGAGTACTTTTTCTCCAATATCCAGAGAATTGGCAATAGATATCCGGCATCGCTCACCAACTTCAGATCCCTTCCCAATTCTTACCGTCCCCCCTCCGACCAGATTTGGGTATAGGGGCGTACAGTCACACCATCTTCTAATACAATATTATTTTTCCCTTCTAAAGCACAATTCTTTCCAATGTAAACATTTTTTCCTGCTTGCACTTGAAACCGCTTCATTTGAACTTTTCCAATGAGAGTTTTTAACACCGTTCTTATCATTACTCCATCTCCATATGCTGTGCGATATCCATTCTAGAATTCCCTCTTGTAAATACACTTCTACCGCTTAGCTCTTCTTACGAATAAGATTAACTGCCCTTCTGCAAAATTTTTTTGCATCATTGAATTCTTCTCTTTTTCGATAGGCAATATAAAAGATTGCATTCGGAACAATACAGCACATTACCGCACTTGCTATAAAGCGAACATACATATTTCCATGAATCAACGCTGTTAAAGAATATGTCAATATTGCTGCAACAATTGCCACGGCAAAGTAGAAGAAATGCTTCTTATAAAATTTTCCAACCTTGTAATTTTTAAAATAGTACTTAAAAAGAATTGCCGAGCCCCAGATAAAATTGATCAGCAGAATAGAAATCAGTGTTGCTGCAATAATACCATGAACCCCAAAGAGTTTTCCAAGGATATAGTTAAGTATAATATTAGACAATGCTTCAATCAGAACATATTTTCTGTTTTCCCAGAACAATCCAGCAGCAGAAGAATACTGACTTCGCACATCTCCCATAGTCATAGAATAAAAATACAGGCATATTAAAACCACATCAATCATCGGAAACAGCATATCACTGCCCATCCAAATTTCCATAAATGGCTGGAACATACAGAACAAGCACACTGCACACCAACCAGAAATCCAAGCATATATGAACACGAACTTATTCATATCCTTGTAATTTTTTTCCATTGATTCTATTGCAATACTATTACCTATGCCAGCACTTAGCGATGTCATCAAAATAGTCAAGATTCCGCTGATAGCACTCATAATATAGTAGTAGTTTCCATAAATAGCCACTGTTTGCAATCCCAAAAACATTGAAAGGAAAATACTATCAAAAGAATTACGGCTTACCATGCAAACCTTACCAACCATGAGTCCCTGAATGTTTTTTCGGATATCTTTCCGTTTTTCTTCCGAGATTTCGCCTCTGCATTGATACTGAGGATATATCTTATCCGAATAATAAGCCGTAACAATGTTGGTCGCAACGGTACTGATAATCATTGCAATCACATACCAATAATAATTGTGGAAAAGCAGAAGTGCTGCCATCTGCATTGCATACATCACAATTTTAAGAACGATAGTGATTTTGCTGATAACATCCTCTCGCTGATAGGCCGAAAGAATACAATTTTTATATGCGAACAAGAAATAACTTACTGATGTATTTACCAAGAATAACAGATATAGCACCGTGATATTGATGGACTGCGGATAAGATCCACTAATCAGGTGCGGCAGAAAAGGAATCAAGGCAACGCCAACCACTGTTACGCAGACACCAATAACATGGTAGACCTTTCGATAATAGGCCATCAATGCACACACCGTATCAGCATCATTCTCTGCAATCGGTTTATACATGTTAAAAACAACAGCACTTGAAAAACCAAGCTCCGCCAGATTCAGCACAGTTAAAATAGATGTAAACAGACTATTTAATCCGAGATAGTCTGCACCAAGGGATTTAATTAAAATTGTTCTGATTATGAATGGGAAGATTAGCATCACAAATTTACTTATTACTCCCCAAAAAATATTTCTTATACTATTTTTAGTTCTGTTTAGTTTCATTTTCTGAGGTTCCTCTTCAATTCTTGTACTAGCTCCATTCCATCATCTGATTCAAACTTCAATGCAAACCATTTATCACTATCTAGTAAATATTGTAGATCCGACAAATGGAAGTTATGCCACGGATCTTTGCATTTTGTTATATGTTCCCATGCAAATTCTCTCATGCATCCGTTGTACTCATCATTTAAATCTTTTGCCTTATTTTTAAACTCTGAATTATACAAAAGTGTTTGGACAAACACCTCATCTCCGCTTATTGAATCAGCAAGCATTTCGTGAATCATTGGTTCTTTACTCACAACATACTTTGCGAATGCTTCGGTAATAGACCAATAAGCGCATCCTTTTTTGCAGACCATATTATATTTCTTAAAATGGTCAACGCCCAGCGCACATTGGAGTTTTAGATAATAATCTCGAAGTTTGAACTTAATTTTTCCCTGTATCCCTGGTATCTTACCTTCTTCACAGAACAAATGCTTATACTTTGCACGGAATGAATAATCGCGCTTATTATCAAATCCTACATATTCTGTTCCATTGTGTTCTTCCAAATATGCGTTAATGTAATCCTGTGATTTAATAGGATAGGTTACTCCTGTCATTAGATGATAATAATCATGATGTCCATCCTGCAAAGCGGCTTTCAGCAGTCGATATTCACAATCCACTTGTGTATATCCACCCCAATTAACAGATATAGCCGGTATTCTAACAACTTTCGCTTTTTCTGCAGCTATATCCCAATTTAGGTCCTTTGCCTTTATATCAATATGTATATAAATGTCATTTCTTGGATCATCAAGGGCCATGATCAATTCATGTAGCAAATCCGGCCTATGATGTGCCATAATCAAATACGCACTTTTCATTTTGTGTTCTCAACCATTTCCTGTAAGTACCGATAAGAGATTTCTCGATACTTTTTCAAGTTCTCAGTTTCTATGTTTCCATGCTTTAGCACAGTCATCTTTTCTTTTACATTGTCTTCTGGACGCAGTGCTTGGTTCATTTTTCCTAACAACGTAAGGATTTGCTTTAATCGAACATCCATTTTCTCTTCGGGCTGATCATCGAGAAAAAAAAACTCCTTATTCATCTGATATGCAAAAATCACACCGTGAAAAGACTGAACCATCGCATACTTTGCGTACTTCATAAGAGAAAGAAAAGTCTGTGGTCCAGCATTCTTGCACATCTTAAAACCATAGTCAGCCGGTTTGTGTTTTGTCCACTTGAACTGATTGATCACATAGACCGGGAGAGCATTCTGTTTTGCAAATTCTGCAACTTTTTTATTTACAGCATCACTGTTGTATGCCCAGGAATAATAGAAAATATAATCTCCCTCAACCGTACGTTCTTGTACGCTGTCCTGCCATTCTTTTTGTGTCAACAGGAGTGTCGGATCAAGTGCAAGCTCTGTATTTCGACCAGTCAATTCTTCTATGGAATCTTTACAGCGATTTTCTCTTGCTGAAAGCGCATCAAATTGATTTAAGGCCTCTCTTATTGTTGAGACATTATCTGCTTCCTGAATTGGAATGCCTCCAGCACTGGGAGCGTATGCGTATTTATTTCCTTTGAACCAGCCAAGAAAATATGCCATATCAAAATCAGGCATTTTTACATTCCAAACCTGATCACTTCCAGCAATAACTGCACTATATTGTCCTAATTTTTTTAAATCTTCTTCCGTTTTGCATACAGAAGCCGTCATTTTCAACCATTTTTTTCGGAAAGTCTCATAGTCTTCTTTCTGATTCCGAATTAAATTATAATGGCAAATAGCATTCAATGTTTTCCGCTTTTCTTGAAATGGATTCTCCGGAAAAATCGAATACAATTTTTCGGATGCCATCGGTCTGAAATCAATCACTTCGGATTGCACCTGAAAGCGTCTTTCCAGACATTGCTGTAAAGCATATGCCTGCAGCAATGATCCACAATTATCCGATGCAGACAATGTTAATATACCTATCATAATTCCTCCTCATTCTCATCACAACATTCATCAATTGAATTTTGGAATTCACAATCCGCAAATGCAATAAACATTGGCCCCAAGAAAACCCATTCCAATGCCGCTTGCTCAAGCATCATACTTATAATTAATAAAATCAAAGCAATTATCGTCCCACTATTCCCACCTTTGTTTGCTTTCATAATAGATTTTATTATTCCAACAATGTACAAAAAAAATGAAAAGATGCCATTTCTTATAAGTAGAACCATAAAACCACTATCCAAATAGAGTTTTGTAAAATTATCATTATCCAATCGAAACTGATCCATTCGCTGACCTAATATTTTAGGCGGAAACGCTTTGTAATAAATAGCAGCATTTCTTAATCGGCCACTTACCAATTCATTCAGGGACTCATTGTAATCCAACATATCATAATTACGAATAAGCCAAACAACCCCAAAAATCAAAAATAAAACCCCAAAAATCAATGATGCATTGTAGAACATCTTTTTTAGAGGGAAATTAACTTTCCGAATTTCAACATTCATCATCTTCCACAATGCCATTACCACTAAGATAAGACACAATATTGTAGATGTCCTGCTATTTGATATAAAATATATTATCCCCAAAAGAATAGAAAGCTCAAAAATATCCTTCTTTTCTAAATTTTCATACTTTTCAGTGAACACTAATATCGCAATTACTAATAATGATAACCCTAATGTGTTCGGATGATTAAACCCTAGACTATTCCGTACCATTCCATCAGATCTATACATAATATTCGTTGGTAAAATTCTAAAAAGTGCTAAAGTTATAACAGTTACAACCGAACGTTCCCAAGCCGTTCTCATCGTTTTGATTATAATATTATATTGTATATGATAGGCACCAGTTATATAAATAAACGCCTCAAAAATAAACCTTGATAAACAATGTTTATAGCTTAGATATAGCAAGCAAATGCATATCCACCAGATCACTACAGACGCATTATTCCTTAATAAAAATAATACTCGAATCATTTGCATGGCTAAAAGACCCCATGAAACAAAATTCAAAACAGTTCCAACTGATGGATATTGATTTATAACATATACGGTTGACAAAACATGAATAACAATACCCCAAAACAAACATCTACAATAATATCTATCATCAAAAGCTACCTTCATATCCCACCTCTGTTTATTTCCAGCTCATAAATTTTCTTTTTGCCTGCATTATAATAATTAAGAAAAAAAACATTCTATTCTTCAAAAGAAAGAGCTGAACCCTAGCAGTAAGCATATCATGCGTCAAATCGGTCTTTATAGCGTTTCTAATATTTTCATTGTCACAAATTTTTGCCAAATACCTTCTTTTTTCCCTCAATGTCATTGGGCAATCATCTGTCAACACATTATAGAGCTCGCAAAGTGCTATATTTTTATACTGCTCCTTAAGAACGGAACAGACTTGCCTTTCCGAATAGCCCCATACTGTTAAAAGCTCCTTCGCCGCTTTCATCCTCATTTGTTCATCTTTATATCGTGTTTCACAGTATTTATGAACAGCCGAATCGTCATTCTGAACATAATTATATAACACATGTGTGCTGAAATATATATCGCCAGTAAGTTTTCCTAAATACTGATATACAAATTCTGCGTCTTCTCCTATCTTCATTTTTTTGAATCGAAGGTTGTATTTTTCAATAATTGCGCGAACAAAAACTTTATTCCATACATAATTTGTACCTATATCATCAATTAATTTATTTGCTCTTTTCCTTAAACTAGCAATACTTACTTCTCCTTCAAAAGTAGGCACATTTGAGATGTCTACTCCACACTTCATGTCTACCAGACGATAGCCATATTCTATTAAGCCATATTCTTTCTTTTTACAAATATCACGAATAGTATCTAAGTAAATTTCATCAAATGTATCATCTGCATCTCCAAACATAATATACTTTCCATTTGCAAGACTTATACCGACATTACGTGCACTAGCCACTCCACCATTTTGTTTGTGTACTACCCTTATTCTCTTATCCTTTCTACATATTTCATCACATAGTTCTGCACTTCCATCTGTCGAACCATCATCAACCAAAATAATTTCATAATCGTTTTTTGGGGGATATGTCAAACTATTGATCATATTGCCTAAAAACTCATTAGCTTGAAATATCGGTATTATAATTGAAAACATTATCATTACAATTTGCCTTCCAATAGATCAATATATTTTTGTATATCATCTTGATTTCCAAATTTATTATTCTTTAAATAGTTATCGATGCTTTCAGTCAATTGATTGTTATTCATCAACAACTCAATTCCTCTTGCAATTGCCTCCGGTTCCATATCGACTATCCACCCTGTTTTTCCACTAATAATTTGATCTTTTACAGTAGGATAATCTGTTGCCAAAACTACTTTTCCCATTATCTTCGCCTCATCTAAGACAACGGATTTCCCCTCAAATCTTGAAGTTTGAGCAATAAGATTAGCAAATTTTATATACGGGTATGGGTTTTCTCTCGTGCCAATAAACTTGACATACTGTTCAAGATGATATTTATATACCCTTTCGCTAAGTTCATTCAATAATGGGCCTTCTCCCATTATAAACCAATGAAATTTAATACCTTTTTCTTGTAAAATTTTTGCTGCATCGATTGCATAATCATAACCCTTTTGTGCGCAAATACGACCAATAGAAAGAATTGTGTATATGTTTGCATCATATTCCTTTGGTATAAATTCTTCCGCTTTGGCCTTGATCATATTTTCTGATGAAATATTAGGAAGATATAACATTCTATTAGCTAATTCTGGAAAAACATCTTTAAGAATATCCAAACATTTATCCGAAATAGTAACAATCCTATCCATGTTCTCTAAATGCGGATAATCAAAATTAGCCGGATGTGTCGTTGATTTGTAATCATTATGTATCCATGCTATTTTTCTTGTTGCAGTAACCTTTTCATCCACAAAGTACAGAACTTCTCCTGAAAGATATGCTAAAGCTATATCATACTGTTTTTTTAATGGTGCAATTGATGGCCCATAAAAATACTTCCATCTAAATCCGCTATAGTCATTCTTTCTTTCAAATATTTTTGAAACACTTGTTCCCAAAAATTTTAACGGTATATATTTACCAGATTTCGCAATAGGGCCATATAGTCGCTTAAGTCCTTCAGGTTTTTCATCATCACTCAAGACATGAACCCATGGTGGTACTTGTTTCAAAAATAATCCTTCATTTTTAAATAACATTAAATCTATCTCATACTCATCCTTCGGTAATGCATTTAAAAAATTAATTAGGCTTCTTTCAGCTCCACCATTATACAATGTCAATATACTTATAAATACTTTTTTCATATATATTTCCTTTTTATTTTCCTTGTAAAACTCTATTAGGATACAAGAAGAATTCCAGCCACTTCGTTTTCTTCATAATCCAAGCTACAATAATCGGCCCTGCGAAACTAATACCCAATCCAAGTACCACATGAACCATCGCATTCTTGATGCCCACCTTCAGCAGAACAGATCTCATCGGTGCTGCAAACAATGTATGCATCAGAAAAATCGGCATTGTGTATTTGGAAAGAAAATGCATTCCTTTTCCAAATGTGTTTTCATAACCTTTCACTAAAAGGATTATAGATATACAAGCAAGTAATCCCATTAAATATGAAAACCATATATTGGAAATATTACTTTTATACCCTATTATACTTAAGAATACAAAAATTCCTCCACCAATCCAACCAACCGCCTTCTTAGTTCTTAATTGAATATTAAATACAAAAATGCACATACCTAATACAAACCAGCTTTCACTGGTTAAAACTGTAGACACTGCAAATGTGTCAATATTCATACTGGTCAAACATAAAAATCTAGCAACATTAGCAATCAACATTGCCAATACTGCTATTTCTCTTTTTCTAAATGTCGGGGTGAAAAAAAAAATCAGAAAAAGGGTATACAAATACCAATATGGTGCCGTTGGGTGAAGAAAAAGTGTGTCTCCAAAACCACCTATCTGATCATTAACATTGCTTGAAAACGCCTTTTTCAGTACCCATGTAGCAGTTGTAAAAGTCGCATAGGGTACACCGAGTGTCAACGCCTTTTTCGTCACATTCCTACCCCAACTGCTTACACTATTCACTTTGCTGTGCTTTTGATACAAATATCCGCTACAAATAAAGAACAACGGAACATGAAAGTAGTAAATCGTTGTATTGAACCACTTGTACAGATTACTTTCCGGCAGAATGTTTGCTTTCGTCATGCTTTGGAAAAAATGGCCCAGTACAACCAATATGCAGGCAATGACCTTTACATCATCGACCCATTTTTCTCTTGTTCTTATCGCTGTCTTTTCACTCATTACTTCGTCTCCATCTGCTGTGCGATATCGGCATCCACAATTTCCTCGCCGGTCTTATGTTTCAGCTGCTCTTTACTTGCTTCACTCAGACCGTTGTTGATCACACAGTTCATATCGCAGGTGCTGCACTTGTCCAGGTCTTCCTTAGTGACTTTGCCATCACGATAATCACGGCAAATCTTCAGCTCATACATGCTGTACGGATGCTTGGTGAAGAGAGCCTTGAACTTATGAACCAGAACCCAGGTAGCAGGCTTCCAGATGTACTTGTGCATTGCCGGAGAAACACTACCAATCATCCAACAGTCACGGTCGCAGCAACGAACCTTTGCACGAACCTTCTCGGCCTCCGGGCTGTTCCACAGCTCGTCCCAAGTCTGATTGTTCAGGTTGCCCATGACCTCTTTGTCCTTGGTACCATTGCAAGGCATAACATCGCCATACGGATCGATGAAGAATGTATCAAAACTCATGTCGCAAGGCAGCAGACGCTTCTGGCCGTAGATGTAGTTGATCAGACCGTGGTTGAAGTAAGCACGGAACCACTTCTTCGGGCTATTGCTACGGAGCAGCTCATTGACCAGATTCTCGAAGTTCTTTGCGACCATCGGACGGTCGTGGATGATGTTCTTTGCTTCAACAAAGTAGAAGCTGTTATGCAGAGAAGCCGTAGCAAACTCCATGCCCATCTCATCGGAGATCTTGTACAGAGGAACCAGGTCAGGAGCATTCTTATCCTGAACGGTCATGCCAAAACCGACATCCTTCATACCCATCTCACGCAGCTTCTTCAGCGTGCCGTAACCACGCTGATAGCCGTTCTGCAGGCCACGGATCTCGTTGTTGGTCTGCTCCAGACCCTCGATAGAGATACGAATACCGATCTGCGGGAACTCCTTGCACAGGTCAACGATACGATCGGTAAAGAAACCGTTTGTGGAAATAACGATACGGTCGGACTTCTTGTACAGTTCCCGCACAATATCTTTCAGGTCGGTGCGGATGAACGGCTCGCCGCCGGTAATATTGGTGAAGTACATCTTCGGCAGCTTCTTGATGGTTTCGATGCTGATTTCCTCTTCTGGCTTAGAGGGTGCCTTATAACGGTTGCACATAGAGCAACGAGCGTTGCAGCGATAAGTGACGATGACCGTACCATTTAACTTCTTTTTTTCAGACATGATTAACTCTCCTATCAAACAATTGTGTTTTAATTACTTTTCTTATCTAGAACTTTTTTTATGAAAATCTCCGATTCTTCGGCCATTTTTTTCTCGGAACATATTGATTTAATTTTCTTTTTAGCTCTTACACCAATTTCGTATGCTTTTTGGGGATTATTTAGCATCTTTTCAATTTTTTCTTTACAATCCTCAACATTTTCTGGCTCGTAAAAAACAACCGTCTCTCCATCGTCTGCATAATCTGTTAAACTCGATACTCGTGATGCTATTACACATTTTCCACGTGCCATCTGATCAAGCAATGTCATTAATCCATAGGAAAAGTTTCTTTCTATTAACGGAAGGACGCATAATTGTGCACCATCAATTTGATGAATCAGTTCAACAAAAGATACTCGCCCTACTTGTTCAATGCTATTTCTATTTTTATCTTCTTCAACAATTTGTCCTACAAATCGAAGCTTTACATCTGTATTAATTTTTTCATACGCCTCAATTAATGTTTTTCTATCTCTCCATCCACCACCCACACAAATTATATATGGTGCCGTAGCATTTATCTTCTCGTATTCTATTTTATCAATCGAGGAATAATCTGCGCCAAATGGAATAAATTCGGCTTTATCCAAAAGCCACGGATAGAATTTTTTGTAATATCCTTTCTGTACCTTTGCGTGATAAATCAAACCATCAAACGATTTACTAACAAATTGCATTAAACGCATTACCATTCCACTTTGGGCAGCTGAGTTAAAGCATCCAATATCATATACAATATGTTTGCAATTTGTCTTTACAAATCGTCTCCACACTCCCACAACAACCGCTGATGGCATACCATGAGAAACAACGCAGTCATAATTCTTCATCTTCGTAATCGCTTTTATCCCTTGTATTATATGAAAATGAAGAACATTCTTTTCAAATCCAGTTATACTTGGAGTTATTGACGAAAAATCAACAACATCTACTTGTACTTCATCATTAAAATATTTAAAAAACCAATACGGCTCCCCATAAACATAATAATCTGCGGCTTGTTTCTCCGCTGGTTTAAAATCAACATAATCAATTTTCCAGTTGACCAACATTAGTATCTTCATTGAATTTTCTCCGCTTTGATTTTTTCAAAGAACAGCTGCAAATTATTGCCAAGACTTTTCCTAGAGTAATTATTTAGATAGCAATTTCTTGCATTTTCTTTTACAACCTCACTATCCTCTGAAATAATCTTTTTTACTCCTTTCAAAAAGATTTCTTCATTTTTAGGAAGCAAATAACCATTTACTCCATCTGCTACATACATTTCTCCAAGAGTGCTTGGCGATGTAACTACTACAATTTTTCCACAAGCCATAGATGTAAGAAGAACCGTGTCTCCTGAACATATTTCAGGATTTTCTATCGGAATAACCATACATTTACAATGTTCAATCCATCTATGAGATTCCTTTTCTGTAATATCATGATGTATTTCTATAAACCCATTTTCACATTTATCTTTTTTATATGTATCAGATGCAATTACTAATGGAAATTCCATTTTATCCCACGCTCTAATCAAAAAATCAAAATCCCTATTTGACCTACCGATTGCAAACACGTATTCTTTATTCTCGTATTCTGTAGGTCTTTTTAATTGTTTGAACTCTGAGTAGCAATCATTGATACCAAATGGAGCAACTAAAATCCGATCCCTTGGAAAACCAAATTCTTTACTAAAGCAATCGGCATAATTAGCTGATGGAACATGCAATCCATCTAGATATTTAGGATTAACGCACATTTTCATAAACCATTTATATACTTTACTCAATCTTCCTTTTTTTTCTTTATAGGTAAAGTTGAATGCAATCACAATATTTTTCTTTTTCACATGAAACAAGGAGCAATAAAAGCAAAATATCAACGCATAAAATTGTTGCCATCCTACTATAACTTGATAATTTCCACGTTTCAAGAAAGCAGATAAGGCAACACTAAAATATGTCAAATACCTTTTGAGTTCGCTTAATTTTCCAGTTCTTTCCCAGTTTGAAATTTTTGATTCAACTACAAATACTTTTCCATCGTATATCAATGAATCTCTAAACTCGCTAATCTCTGACTCATCGCAATCTGCTAAAATAACATTTTTTTTCATTTATACACCTTCAT
>ERZ1034882.674-NODE-674-length-15329-cov-16.444874_pt1 | contig 15329 bp, 15 predicted proteins | sample MGYA00520606_ERZ1034882 | MGnify/ENA primary metagenome ERZ1034882 (study PRJEB33766, sample SAMN09781726) | gut metagenome | biome: gut microbiome | host: Homo sapiens | place: Madagascar | study: EMG produced TPA metagenomics assembly of the PRJNA485056 data...
CTTTCCCTTATTGTTTCCCTTGTATTATATTGTCCCATGAGTGTTTACGAACTCTGATAAGGGCAAAAACAAGGGAAAGAAATTCCTATACAACAGTATAACACAAATAAAAGCGACATGGTGAACTGATTGGAATGCTTCTGATTTTTATAAATGATGATTGATTGACGATAAGGAGATAAGATACGATGAGAACAATATTTGCAGAATACAATCCACACAGAAACAGTATTGACGTTTATACCAGTGCAGGCTATATGCTCCGCATTGACTGCTGGGAAGCAGAAAAGAATTTAAAAACAACACCCGGATCAGATTGTGCTTTAAATGCACTTGCTATTGATGAACCTCTCGAATATGCAAGATTGTATCTTGATGGAACAATGCAAATGTGGGTAGATGCGGAGGATTCATTAGATATTTAAAAAACAGCAGCGTGAATATCATATTTTAATTTGACATTCACGCTGTTAAATATTCGCATCTACTCTGTAACTTTAGTTCCACCAAACACCTCAGACATAGGAATCTTTTCAAGCATAGCATCTATTTTTTTCACTTCTTCTGGTGTCAGTAAAATATCAGATGCACCCGCATTTTCTTTCAAACGTTCCAGTTTTCTTGTCCCCGGAATCGGAACAAGATATGGTTTTTTATCAACCATCCATGCCAGAGAAATCTGAGCAACTGTCGCATTCTTTTCTTCTGCAAATGCCTGTATCCACGCTAAAAACTCCTGATTTTTCTCATAAGAATCTTTTTGGAATTGCGGCATAATCGAGCGATAGTCTGTATTCTTTTCAAAAACAGATTGTGCATTGTATTTACCAGACAAAAAACCATTTGCCAGAGGTGAAAATGCCACAAATCCTATATTTAATTCTTCTAATACCGGGAATAGTTTTTCATGCCATCTTGCCATCATGGAATAGCGGTTTTGTATCACTGTTACCGGGCAGACTGCATGTGCCCTGCGGAGATATTCTTCTGACATTTCTGATAATCCCCAATGCAGAATTTTCCCTTCCTGCATCAGTTCAGACATCACTCCAGCCACTTCTTCCGGGGCAATATCAGGATCAGTACGATGCTGATAATATAAATCAATATGATCTGTCTGCAAGCGTAACAATGATTGTTCCACAGATTTACGGATAACTTCTGGTCTTGCATCTGGAGCAAGTGGCTTGTTAGGCTCTGGACTACTCATATCAAAATGTATTCCAAATTTTGTTGCAAGCACAATCCTATCACGGTATGGTTTCAAGGCTTCTCCAACCAGTATTTCATTACCATGAGGATTATCCGGTGTGCCATAAACTTCGGCTGTGTCAAAAAACGTATATCCCATATCCACTGCCTGTGCAATCAGATTTATCATTTCCGTCTTATCTGCCGGCGCACCATACGCATGGTTCATTCCCATGCATCCAAGTCCTATTGCGGAAACTTTCAGGTCTGTTCCTAAAATCTTTTTTCTCATTTTTAAACTCCTTATACATCCTGACTATTTTTCTGCATATATTTCTTCACATATTTTTCCTATTTTTTCTTTATAGTTCCCCGTATGAATTGGAGGCATCCATTCGCGTGATTTAAAATCATCCATAACCAGTGGAATCATTTTTTCAGTGAATTCCTGACAATTATCGCAATATCCTTTTTCTGCAAATATTTTCTGCAATGTATCCAAACCAAGTTCCTGACAAAATACATGAATTGCATTTGCTACTGCATCAGCATCTTTTACTGCATCTCCGGTAACATTTATTCCCATGATTTCTGCCATTTTTTGAATTTTTTTCTGAGCATAAAGTGCAAAATGACGAACCACTGTAGGAAGCACCATCGCACAGGCATTTCCATGTGTAATATGATATAAAGAACCAATTGCATGGGCAACCGCATGTCCATTTGGAACTCCGCCATTTGCCAGTGCATTGTGTGCAGCCCATGACATTTGTTCTCTTGCTTCCAGATTCTCAGGTTCTTTTACTGCGACAGGCAGCCATGTCCATATTTTATTCAAGCAAAGAAACAGAATCTGATTTGTATATTCATTATTAGCAGTTCCTACAAGAATTTCTATTGTATGTGCTAAAGCATCTATTCCACCACATACTGTTGCAGCCGCAGGCATACCAACTGTAAATTCTGGATCAATCACTGCGATATCTGCTGAAATATTACTGTTTCCAAAACTGAATTTCATTCCATGCATTGTACTAGTGATAACGGCACCTGCTGTTGTTTCTGCACCTGTTCCTGAAGTTGTCGGCATCAAAACAAGCATACAAGGACGTTTCCATACTTCTTTCATTCTACAGCCTGTTTTTCCATATTCATGAAGATCTGAAATATTTTCCGGAATTCCTGCGATTAATGTAGCTGCTTTTGCTGCATCCATTGGGCTTCCACCACCGATACCAAGAACACAGTCATATTCATTTGCTATTATCTCATAAGCAATTTCCAGACAAAGCGTATCTGTTGGCTCAGGTGTAACTCTATCAAATACATCACAGTGAATACCCTCAACAGAAAGAGCTTTTATTACATTTTGGGTAATAGAATGTCTGACAACGTGATGTCCTGTAACAAGCAGACATTTTTTTATCTCATGTTTCTTTAACAGTCCGCTTACTTTTTGTGCGGATTTACTGCCAAATATAATCTGTGGTATTTTACCTTTTACATAAGATTCCATTTACAACCTCCTTATACATGATACTGATTTGCTTTTTCCAGAAATTCTGTTACTGTTTTTCCTGTATTACGTGCTGTTGCATAAGTATGTCCGGTATCCAGTGTCGCAATCTGTTTCATCTCTTCTTCAGACAGGACAAAATCAAAAATATCCATATTTTCTTTCATTCTGACAGGGTTTGCAGACTTTACAACCGGGACAATTCCCCTTTGTACAAGCCATCTTAAACCAATCTGTGCCACTGATTTGTCATGCTTCTGTGCGATTTCACATAATATTTCATTTGTAAAAAGATCTTCTTTCCCGGCAGCAAGAGGTGACCATGCCTGCATCAGAATGTGTTGTTCTTTCAAATACCTGCTCTCGCCTTCACGCTGGAAATACGCATTGCATTCAATCATATTTACTGCCGGTTTTACCTTGTTAAAGAACAGAAAATCAGCCATTCTGTCCTGCGTGAAGTTATCCACTCCGATAGCTTTTACTTTTCCATCTTCGTACAGTTCTTCCAAAGCACGCCATGCCCCATAATAATCATTGTATGGCTGATGAATCAGATATAAATCCACATAATCAAGCCCTAAGCGGTCAAGGGAACGCTGGAATCCTTCTTTTGCTTTTTCGTAAGAAGTGTCTGTAATCCAAAGTTTTGTAGTAACAAATAATTCTTCTCTGCTGACAACTCCTTCTGCAATCACACGTTTGATTGCTTTCCCAACAGCAGTTTCATTTTCGTAAGCAGCCGCAGTATCAATCAGGCGGTAACCTGTTTTAACTGCCTGTACAACTGCATTTTCACATTCTTCCAGATTCGTCATACGGAATACTCCGTAACCGATTGGTGGCATCGTTACACCATTATTTAATACAACATCTTTTCTTTCCATAATTATATTTCTCCTTTATCTGTCTGAAATCTTTTCGATGGATGATAAATTAATAATACTATAAAAATCAGTAATGCCGTCACAGAAAGGCTGACCGGATAAGCAGTTAATATTCCGGCAAACGTTTTGTGTGAAGGGAATATCGCCATTATCCAGAAAATTCTCACTCCGCATATTCCCAGCGTTGTCACGATAGCCGGTATTAGGGAAAATCCAAATCCTCTCATATAACCGGACATATTTTCATACAGCATACTGAAGGTATATGCAGAGAATACCATAATCATTCTCGTATATCCTGCGGAAATAACCTCTGGATCATTATTAAAAATGGATAGTAATTCCCTTCCTGCCAGTAAAATCAAAACAATGGCACACGCAGTTGCAACCGCATCCTCTACAATGCATAAAATCAAAACTTTTCGGCATCGCTTAATCTGTCCTGCACCATAATTTTGTCCCACAAAAGTCGTACAAGCCTGACTGAAAGAGTTCAATATGTCATATGCAAAAATCTCAATATTGTAAGCTGCTGACGATGCTGCCATAACGACTGTTCCAAGGCTGTTAATTGCTGACTGAATCACAATATTGGCTACTGCAAATACCGCACTCTGGATTCCTGCCGGTAAACCAATTCGCATAATCTGTCCTAATATTTTCCGGTCAATTCTCAATTCCTTCCATTCTACATGAATCAGTTCCTTCGTTTTTACAAGACGATAAAACAGTAAAATGGAACTTACCGCATTGGAAACAACGGTTGCAATAGCAACGCCATTGACTGTCATGTGTAAAACAGCTACAAAGAACAGATTCAGCAGTACATTCAGGATTCCTGATATTGTCAATATGACAAGCGGCGTTTTTGTATCTCCTGTACTTCTGAAAATAGCAGCTTCAAAGTTATAGAGCAATATGACAGGCATTCCAATCAGGTAGATTCTTAGATAAAGCAAAGCTTCCGGGAAGACATCTCTAGGTACCTGAAGGGCTGACAGTAAGGGATTCGCAACCAATTCTCCGGCAATGGCAACACCGATTCCTGCCAATATTGCAATAATAATCGAAGTATGAACCGCCTTTGTAACAGCATCTTTATCTTTTCTTCCTATAGCATTGGCAATGACAACATTCGCTCCAAGTGCAATCCCAACAAACAGATTGACGATCAGTGAAATAATTGAACTGTTTGCACCAACTGCCGCTACTGCTATTGTTTTTCCGGTTCCGGTAAAGTTCCCGACGACCGCAATATCAGAAGCATTAAAAAGCTGCTCTAAAATAGCGGTTGCAGCCACTGGAAGTGCAAATAGCGGCAGCTTATTCCAAATGGAGCCATGTAACATATCTAGCGGTTTTCGTTTTTGCTTTTCCATCATTTTTCTCAATCCTCTTATCTGTGTTCTATCAGTGAAAAGTATAATCTTCTCTGATTAAAATAACAAATACTTATATAGAATGATTTATCATAATTGACAGGAATGGTAAGAACGATTAAACTAAAACCGAGGTGATGATGATGGAATTACGGACATTACAATATTTTCTTGCAGTAACCAAAGAAGAGAATATCACAAGAGCTGCTGAGAGCCTGCATATCTCACAGCCTTATCTTTCAAAACAACTCATGGAGCTGGAAAATGAATTTGGAAAACAACTGCTGATTCGTGGAAAGCGTAAAATCACATTGACAGAAGATGGAATTATACTCAGAAAACGGGCAGAAGAAATCCTGTCATTAGTTGAAAAGACCGAATATGATTTAAGTTCCAACAATACGCAGGTCAGTGGGGAAATTACGATTGGAGGCAATCCAACAATGACAGTATTAAATACAGCCGCACGTCTTCGTTCCCAATACCCGGATGTGCATTTTCAATTTTATAGCAGCGATGCGATTGATGTGTTAGAACGTCTGGAACACGGAAGTATTGATTTTGCTATATTTTTGGAGCCGATTGATATTTCAGAATATGATTATATCCCACTACCGGAATCATCTCGTTGGGGACTTTTAATGCCTTCTGATTGTAAACTTTCAGAAAATGATTATGTAGAAAAAAACAATCTTTTGGAAATACCTCTTATTTTTCATAGAAGAGCCGGTCTGCAACAGTTGATTTCTCATTGGGCTGATACTGATATTGAAAACTTCAATATCGCTGCCACCTACAATGTTGTTAATGGTTCTCCAACAAAATTTATCAGAAGCGGATTGGGATTTTATCTTACAACCGAGGATTTACTTCCAACTGTTTTAGAGCAGAATGTTTGTTTCCGTCCTCTAAATCCACCATTAGAAATACATTATGCATTGATCTGGAAAAGAACTGTATTTCAATCAAAAGCTGCTGAGGTGTTTCTACAAGAATTGAAGCAGTCTACAACCTAGATAATGGTCAAACTACAAACATATAGCTTAATCTAATAATTATATCTTTTACATGTCTGCTACAATACAGACATAGTATCGCTCTCAAGACCTCCCATCGATCCACTTCTGTTCAAAATAAAAACCAGTTCCATTAATCCTTTTTTCATATGCATACCGCCTTTCTTTTGATATACACATAATACAAAAAAGGAAAACGAAACTGGTCGCTTCCAAAGGGACATTTTATTTAGAGAGTGTCCCTTCTCCATAATCATCCAATACAATATTCACAAACTGAATGTTATATTCCTTATTTTCAATGAGATACCGGATAATCAGATCAAACCGAGAAGACTGCGATAGAGAATATCCTGCCGTTTCCAACAGTTTTTCTGTCTGATCCAATTCCAGCTGAAGTGCCAGGCAAAACGCAATTGCTGTTTTCTTACTTGGCACGTAATTTACATCTCCTCTGATTTTGGAAAACAATCTTCTGTCTATATTGGCTCTTTTATATACATCGGAATCTTTCAATCCCTTCTCATCAATCAGTCGGAGTAGCATTTCAGAAAATGATTCCGTTTTCTGCTCTAATGCTTTATCAATCCCCTCATCTTTGTGGTTCTTTTGTAAAAACTCCGGTATCGCAATTGTTCCCGGTTTCTGAGAATCCATCCTTCGCATGGGTGCCGGAATACCAAAGGATGGGATGTTCACACTTTCCTTTGGTGTTTCCTTTTCTTCCTCAACATAATTAAAATCGTCAAGTTCTGAAGTGTCTTCATCATCACATTGTTTCAGATAAGAAAGAAATTTAGGTGCAATCCCGTGTGATGGCTGATTTTCTGAAATTCCTTTTTTTGATACCTCATCCAGAAATGCATCCAGGTCATCTCTTATTCGTTCTAATCGTTTTTTATATATTTCATCCAGAATACTCATATTACCCCCGTATATTGTTATTGCTTAATTCCATTACTATATCATTATACAATAATTACTATATCAATTGGAACAATTGTGATATGATAATATCAAAATAGAAACAGCTGACGAAATCAATTCCCTTTTACATAGATGACTAAGGATTTTTATGCACATTGTTTTGATAGGAAAAATACTATGATGAATACTGAACGAATTCCTAACGATTATGACCTTCCCAACAAGGAAACAATAGCTGCCATGAAAGAAGTGGATGAAATGCGTAAGCATCCTGAACAATATTCATCCTTCACTTCTGTCGATGGGATGCTTGACAAGCTCTTAAAGAGCAACGATTCTGACGAAGTTCACTCCGCCGGATAACTTTAATAACCCCCATAAAAAAGAGCCTCTGAGTGCCAATGGGCTCCTGTATGGGTCCATTACCCACCGCAAACTTCGGCATTCCTTCCCTCTTCCTGTCCGCTAACACTGATGACCTTGATCTTTCTTCCCAGAATGATTCTGAGAATCAATTCGGTTGCTTTGATATTTTTATCAAATACCCGTATTTAAAACAATATTTTCCTTTTCCGTACCCCTGAACAGCTTCGATAATATTATTGTCCACCATAAATTTAAGCAGTTGAGAAGCTCTCGCCGGTTTTAATCCGGTTACTTTCTCTACCTGCATGCGCCCAAATATCTGATTATCTCCATAAGTATCATATATCGTCACTATATGATCCACAGTTTTTTTTAACTTGTTATTACATTGTGCTAATTTTTCTTTAATGTCTACTTTTGATTTCCCAATGTCTACTTTCGGCTGCTCAATGTCTACTTTTGAATCCACCTTCAAAAGTCCGCTTATATGCATTGTTCTATTGTGTAACTCGTTCTTTTCATCCAAAAGCAGATTTCTAAGAAAAAGTACCAAGTATTCTGTTGTTTCATGTACTCCGTTTTTCAGATCATTATAGTTTGCTCTCACAAGAGCATTCCAAAAATACCATGCATTTTCCGCAAAAATATCATTCGTGGTTTCAAATCCCAATGTTCTTAAATATTTAATTAAAAACACTGCTGTGGTTCTTGTATTTCCTTCCAAAAACATATGAATCTGCCAGAGCCTGGACACAAATACCGCCAAATGATGTATAATTTCATCCATCGTAAGGTTCCTATAACTGAACTTTTTTTCTTCCGCGAAATCATATTCCAGTGTTGCCCGATCTCTTATTTCCCCGGCATGACTGTAAATTCCCGTGAACAGCTTTCTGTGAATAGAGATATATTCGTTCGGAGTAAAGCTGAACGCTTTTTCAGACAGAACTTTAGCGATTTTCAAGGCTACCTTATCTGCTTCTTCTGTCCGGTCTTCACTATTCAATGGAGGATTTTCCTTATAATAACTGTTTAATAGTTCGCCTGCCTCATCGATGGAAATATCTCCCTCAATGTTTCTGATTGCTGTATCCAGCAAATATTTTGAAGGCTTTAGTCCATCTACTGCCTGAAGACCTATTGCTGTATGCCAGGCGTATCCTTTATCCATCTTACCCGGTTCGGATTCTCTTATATATTCTTTAAATGGATCCTTTTCCACCAGCCCGTCCTCCTGCTCTGTCAAAATACCTCTGTTACTTTGCAGTATAACATAGAGCTCAATTCTTGCCTACGTCCATTTTCCTTTTCTGCACTTCTTGTATCGCTCAGCCTTCTCCACGAAGCGCTCCGCAAACTCCGGGCAGGAGGGATAGTAGAGGTGGGGGAAGCCGTACCAGTGATTCTCACCCACGTGGATGCAGGGATAATTTCGTCCGGTGGCGGGTTTGGTAGCGATGCAGTCTGCGCCGTTGTCCTCACTGTCATAATAGTGGAATTCGTGGGCACGGATGCTGCTGCCACGAGGCATAAAATATCCGCTGTTCTCTTCCAGTTCAATGTATCCGAAGCGCACCAGATGTCCGGTATCGAAGCATTTTCCGGGCAGGACTCCCGCCATGGGATAGGAATGTCCTTCCCGGTCCGTCAGGGTCGCATGCAGGTATAGAAAACCACCGCACTCTGCCACTGTAGGCAGCCCGCCTGTGACTGCCTCCCGGATCGCTGTGCGCATGGCATCGTTCTCACTTAACTGCCCGGCATACAGTTCCGGATATCCGCCTCCCAGTAACATTCCATGAATATTTTCCGGCAATGCGCTGTCATGCAGTGGGGAAAAATACACCGGTTCCGCGCCCGCCTGTTCCAGCAGCCGCAGGTTCTCTTCATAATAAAAGCAAAAGGCTTCATCCCGGGCTACAGCGATCCGCGGGCGCATTGCTTCGCTGTTTTCCGTGGTGTCCGGTTTTTCTGCTGTGTCGTCACTTAATTTTCTTTCCGATCCGGAATCCTCCACTAACTCCGCTTCCTCTGCGATCTGCAACAGCTTTGAAATGTCTGTGGTCTCCCGTAATCTCTCTGCCGTCATACGGAGTTGTCCCTGCAAGTCTTCCAGTTCTCCAGGCATGCACAATCCTAAATGTCTGCCGGCGATCTGCAGTTTCTTATTTTCCGGGAAATACCCCAGTACCGCAATGCCCAGTTCATCTTCTGCCAAAGGCTTCAGTATCTCATAATAGGCTGCGGACATCCGGTTGAAGATCACGCCACGGATCAGATGTGCCTTATCGTAAGCCAGAAAACCGGCAATCAGAGAGATCACCGATCTCCCCATGCCTTTTGCATCCACCACCAGTATGATGGGGGTCTGCGTCACCTTTGCCAGATGATAGGAGGAGCCTTCCTCACGGATGCCGCCCAGCCCGTCATACAATCCCATGACGCCTTCCATGACTACAAGTTCGCCTTCCCTGCGCTCCTTCAAAAACAGCTTACGAGTGCCGTCTTCTCCGGTAAAAAAGGTGTCCAGATTCCGAGAGGGCACCCCCAGCACCTTTCTGTGGAACATAGGATCAATATAATCCGGACCACATTTGCAGGAAGAAATGCCCTCGCCGTTTTCTTTAAAAATCTGCAATAATCCACAGGTGATCGTAGTCTTGCCGCTGCCGCTCTTCGGTGCGGCGATCATGATGCGGCGTATCTTCTTTTTCTGTGCTCCGGTCATCTCTGTACTTCTCCATTCTTACCGTTGCCGGTCTCCTCTTCACCCGGTTTTGTTTTCTTCGAATTATCCATAGGATCCGTTCCTGTCTCCCGGAACGTAAACGAACAGATCCATACCGGATTTTCTGCCTGGGGCAGATGATAACTTAAAAGCTTCTTCACCCGGCTTACCTGTATCTGCAGGATCTCCTCTTCCTCCACCGGAAAAGTATCCAGCACTTCCTTAAGTTCTGCAATGGTCTCCATGCTGATGGCATTGATCACAATACGCATATGGGGATTCTTCCGGTACAAGACCCGTAAAATATCCATCAATCTGCCGCCGCTGCCGCCGATAAAGGCATGGGTCGGCACAGGTAATTCCTCCAGTCCCTCCGGTGCCGGGGCTTCGATGATCTGTATATTATCCATGTGAAAATGCGCTCTGTTCTTCCGAAGCAGTTCCACCGCCTCCGGCTTTCTCTCAATGGCATAGACCTGCACCCGTCCGGGCACCCCGGCAATCTCTATGGCGACGGATCCGGTACCACTGCCGATGTCATAGACCACGGCGTTTTGTGTCAGATGCAGCTTGCAGATACTGACCTCCCGGACTTCTTCTTTTGTCATTGGCGTTCTGCGGAGTTTTCCCTCGGTTTCCGAAGCATCCCGCAGAAAACAGATATCGGCTCTTCCATGGGTCAGGCGTTCCGGTTGCCAGTGAGGATTGCGGATCAGGCAGGTATACAGCCCTTCCTCTGTAATCTCCTCACACTGCCCCGGTGTCAGGATCCGGGTGCTTTCCTCCGGATAGGACATCTGATATCCCACGATCACCTCACAGTCTGTCATCCCCGCTTCTGCAAGCAAACGTCCGATCTTACGGATGTCCTCACTTCCTGAGGTCAGTAAAAATACCTTCTCATGGCTCTCCACCGTTGCCAAAAGCCGGTTCAGCTTCTTGCCGTGCATGCTCAAAATGACGGCATCTTCATAACTTTCTCCCACCCGGGCTGCCAGAGAGACCACGGAAGAAATTCCCGGCAGGATCCGCACTCCTGCGTTCAACGCTCCTGTGGCAACGGCTTCCTGCAAGGCCATATACAGCTTCCTGCATCCGCTGTAAAATCCGGTATCTCCGGAAAACAGAACCGTTACCCGAAGTGGATCCTTCTGTGCTGTGATCCCGTTTTCCTGTAATTGCTCCAGATACGGCAGAATCTGCTCCGTCATGTAGTAGGGTCTTTTTTCTATTTTGGCAGAATATCTTTCGATCATCCGCTCTGCACCCAGCAGGATATCTGCAGTTTCGATCGCATGCTGCACTTCTTGCGTCTGACCGTCTTTGCTGCCCATGCCGATTCCGGCGAGGCAGATCTCCATGCTGCCCTGCCCGGAGAGCTTACAGTCACAGAGCTGTTCCAGTTTTTCACAGATTCCCGCAAAAGAATACGTATCCCAAGCCTTCCTCGCAGGCTGTATCACATACACCGGGATTCCCAGCATTTTCGCAGCTTCCAGTTTCTCCTGGTATCCTCCGGTGCGTCCGCTGTTTTTCGTGACCATGTGGCGGATATCGTATTGCTTCAGGATAGCGGCGTTCATCTCTGTGGAAAAAGGTCCCTGTAATGCCAGGATCTGTCTGCCTTTGATTCCCTGCTCCATGCACAGTTCCAGGCTCTCTCTGCCCGGAAGGATCCGCACATACAGGCGGTCATGCAGTCTGCCGGAGGCACAATACGTCGCCAGTTCCTTGCTCCCTGTGGTCAGCAGAATATTGCCCTCTGTATTCTCCAGCGCTTTGGCACAGTCAGCATTACTTTCAAAATACCGGATACTTACGGCAGGATCCTCTGCTTCCGGAGTCTCCGAAATTTCCCGTTCCAGACGCAGGTAAATGGGAGACTGTGTTTTCACAGCGTCCCGTATGTTCTCTGTAACGACCCTGGCATAAGGGTGGGTTGCATCCACTACGATCTCATAACCCTCGTTACGCAGAAATTCTTCCATCTGCTTCCGGTCCATTCTGCCGCAGTGAAGAGATACAAGGGGCTGCTCCTTTGCCCCTGCCGCCTCTGTGCCTTTTGTCTGTTTCCGCATCACGATCTCACCATATTCCGTTGCCACGCATACGGTATGCGCGATTTTGGCATCTGCCAGGATTTCCGACAGCCGCCGTCCTTCTGTGGTTCCCGCAAAAATTACTATTTTTTTCATCCTGTTCTCCATTCCGCAGCCGATTCCTCCCAAAGAGAACTTAATGTATGTTATTCTCCACGTGATATCCGCGCTTTGTGATCAGCTTGTCCCTAAGGATCTCCGTCTCCGAATTGCCGATAAATACCGTGGTGAACATATTGACTTCCCTCTCCCTTAATTCCCGCAGCGTACAGGTCACCGCCCGGGTGCCTTTTCTGCCGATGTTTTCTACATAGCCGCAGGGGCGCTCCCCTTCTATGGTTTCCAGTAAAATATCACAGGCCCTTTGCAGATAATCCTTTCGCCTGTGACTGGAAGGGTTGTAAATTGCCATGGCAAAATCTCCTTCTGCTGCCGCCCGCAGTCTCTTTTCGATCTTCTCCCAGGGAGTCAAAAGGTCGCTTAAGCTGATCACACAGAAATCATGGTTTAAGGGTGCTCCCAGTACCGCCGCCCCACTGCTTGCCGCTGTAATACCGGGGATCACGATCAGTTCCGTCTGGGGATATTCTTCTCCCAGTTCATACATCAGCGATGCCAGACCATAGATACCGGCATCGCCGCTGCAGATCAGTGCCACCTGCTTCCCGGCTTCCGCCTCCCTAAAACACAGTTCGCAGCGCTTAGTCTCCTGCCGCATGGGGGTGGTCAGCAGTTTTTTCCCGGCGAACCGTTCTCCCAGTAATTTGATATATACCGTATAGCCGACGATCACATCCGCCTGTTCCAACGCAGCAACGGCTTCTCCTGTCATCATTTCTTCCCTGCCGGGACCTATTCCCACGATATAGATTCTATTGCTCATCTGATTTTCCTCTCTCCATCATAGGCAAGCCACGCCCAGCTTCTCTCACTCTTCCATCCATTGTAGGTTTTGCATGGCTCTCTCCGCAATTGCCACGGTCATACCGTCCTGTGCCTGCTTGTCCAGGCAGATCCATCCGCCTGTCCCGGCTTCTTTCAGGGCGGCACGCTCGCATACATTGTCCACACCCACCTGTGCCTCTACGAACTCGGAACTGTGAAATTCTCCCGGCACCGCCTGTAATTCCTGTGCTGTATAAGTCCTAAACGGTATCCTGTATTTTTCACTGAATTCCAGCAGGCATCGTTCCTCTTTTTTCACGTCAATAGAAGCTAATGCCGCGATCTGCTCTATGACAATGCCCTGTTCTTCCAGTATTTTTTTTAAAAATAAATCCAGCTTTGCACTGTCCGTATTCCTCTTGCAGCCCACGCCCAGAATATATTTTTTCAGCTGCAGCAACAGTTCTGCTGACTCTTTTCGAAATATTTCTTCCATGCCGTCCGCAATCAGGACATCCACTTTTTCCGTAGGAGGATACGCGCACAGCCGGATCCCCGGCGGAATGGTCTCATCCACTGCCAGATACCCTGTTGGTACGGACATGGTAATTTCCTCGCCTGCCAGTACTTTTGCCGACACTTTGGCGATCCCCTCCCGGTTGCAGATCCGCAGATCATTCCTTTTGGCAAAGATATCTACTGCGAAACTGTCATGTAAGTCTGTGGCTGTGGTGATCACCGGGATGGCACCCAATGCTCCCGCCAGACGGACCGCCAGTTCGTTGGCTCCACCCACATGTCCGGACAACAAGGGGATCACGTACTTTCCCATTTCGTCTGCCACCAGTACCGGACTGTCGTGCAGTTTATCCGTGATCCAGGGGGCAATGGCACGGACCGCGATCCCACTGGCACCGATAAAGACCAGTGCATGGTGAGCCGCCATCTGCTCACCGGCCCAGGCTGACACGCTCTCCTGTACCGCTATTGTATCCCCGGTATTATCTGTCGGTACGTTACTGTCTTTGTTCGGAATTCCCCCGAATGTCTGCGTTGTAACGTTTTTCGCTGTCTGCACTGTCTTTTTTCGGGAGCATTTGGTATATAGGATAACCGTCTCATTTTCCCCGTTCATGCTCTCCCGGATCCGCTCCGCCAGCTGTTGTCCTGTTTTCGTAAAGCTGATCACACTAATCTTCACGCCGTTCCTCCTGCGTTTTCTCTGCCTGTGCGGCACCGCATTTTGCCTGACGGAACTCTGTGGAGAAATCCGCCGCATACAGTCTCGACTTCTGATAATTTCCATGGGTGATAACATCCCCCACCAGTACCAGCGCTGTCTTTTTGATGCCGTGTTCTTCCGCTACCTGTGCCAGTGTATCCACCGTACAGATATAAGCCTCTTCCTCCGGCCAGGTTGCCTTGTAGACAAGGGCTGCGGGGGTGTCCGGCGCATAACCGCCCACGATCAGTCTGCGGCTCAGCTCCCGCAGCATTCCCGTGCTTAAATAGATCGCCATGGAAGCCTGATGGGCTGCCAGACTTTCGATGCTCTCCTTTGGCGGCACTCCGGTCCGTCCTTCCATACGAGTGATGATCAGAGTCTGGGAGACACCAGGCAGGGTATATTCCAGATTTAACGATGCCGCCGCACCGAAGCAGGCACTGACTCCCGGACAGCTCTCATAAGGGATTCCCAGCTTGTCCAGTGCATCCATCTGCTCCCGCACCGCACCATAGATGCTGGGTTCTCCGGTGTGCAGACGCACCAGCATTTTTCCCTGCGTCTGTGCCTCCTGCATGAGCTTAATCACTTCTTCTAAGGTCAGGCGCGCGCTGTTATGAATCTCACAACCAGCTCTGGCATATTCTAGCAGCTGCGGATTCACCAGCGATCCCGCATAGATGATGACATCCGCCTGTTGCAGCATGTGCATGCCCCGCACCGTGATCAGATCTGCTGCTCCGCTTCCTGCGCCAACAAAGTAAACCATTCCTCTGCCTCCTTACTTTTCGCCAATGCTCCGAAATCATTGGCATACATGATACATTCGATCGCAAGCTTTCCCTGCGCCCGCTTCTCCAGATAAAATAAAATACGCTCCATGGCATAATCCATGACTTCCTGTCTCCTGCCGCACTCGTCCAGGATCCGCACGGCTTCCTCTGTGGTGACACAGGACAGGAGCTTTGCAGCATCCACTGCCGCCACGCCGCATTTTACGGCAAATGCGGTCAATAGCTCCATCCGGCAGTCACCCTCCCGGGAATGGGTATTCATAATACCGCCCGCCACTTTGATGAGCTTCCCGATATGTCCCGCAAGAAGCAGACG
>ERZ1034882.675-NODE-675-length-15284-cov-6.160024_pt1 | contig 15284 bp, 29 predicted proteins | sample MGYA00520606_ERZ1034882 | MGnify/ENA primary metagenome ERZ1034882 (study PRJEB33766, sample SAMN09781726) | gut metagenome | biome: gut microbiome | host: Homo sapiens | place: Madagascar | study: EMG produced TPA metagenomics assembly of the PRJNA485056 data set...
GCCGCCGTTTGATGGGGGGGGATCGGGTCTCCCGCGCCGTCAAAAAAAACTTTATCCGTCAGCGATTTGGCCACGCCGTGACCCTCAAAGCGATCATGGCAGTCTTTGCAGACGTACTCCAGATTGCTTGTCGATAAGCTGATATCCGGATCGCTGATATTGTCCTTGGTCAACGGGCGCTTGTGATGGACGATAAAGCCAGGCTTATCCCTACACTCCTCGCACAGTCCCCCGTCCAGCTGACGGCGGAACTTGATGTAACTCGTCCGGCATTTTTTCCACCGCGTCGACGCATAAAACTTTGCCGCCCACTGCTGCACTCGCTCACCCCAAATCTCTCGTCCTTACTGTAGCACATAAGTTTGGCCGTGTTAGCCAAACTTTTTATAGCCCAGCTGTCTTGCAGTCTCGTAAACAAATTTTTTATATCTTCCTTTTGCCGTCGCCGAACTTATGAACATTGCGCGGCCAATCTCCCCAAAGCTCAGCTTATCGCCCCAGGCGTGGAGAGTCACAACCGCAAGCACCTCGCTCCCATCTCTCCACGTGCCCGCCTCCTTGACTGCCCGGCAGACTGCCGCATAGTCCTCTTGCTCTCTCGCTGACAATCCGTTATCGCTCGCGCTGTTGCTCATATCCCGCGACCGGCTTGCCAGTCTTGGATACTCGCCGATGATCCTCAGCACATTGCCATACCACCAGTATCTCGGCCTTGACATCGCTCCACCTCCTCACAGTCCCAAAACGCTACACATATACAAGGCTTAAATTAAGCGGCGCGTGCCCCGCTTTTGCATCTCCGGATTATATACATATTTATAGTATTGGTACCCGTACTTTGTTGTTCTGGCCTCCACCAGGACATACCCCTTTGGGGCCACCGGCGGGCGCTTTGGACTGTACTCCCGCACCGCCTCGGTTGCCGGTTCCGGCTCTGGCCGGACGCAGTTGCGGCTGGCCTTCCACCGATGCCCGCCGAACTCCTTGCGCCAGTGGCTATGCAAGTAAGCGGCCAGAGCTGTGTAGTCCTGGCCGTGGTTGATCTTTTCTCCGTCTTGGTTTACATAATAATTATTCTTCCGCAGCCGCTTACTCTCCAACACGCTGCCGCGCCGCCAGATTGCGGCAATCTCATCCGCCGGGATGCCGTCGGAGATCATGTGCAGGTGATATCGATGGGTGGACTTGCCCTGTCCGTACACCATGACGATCTTGGCGTCCGGGAACTTGCGGACCAGGCGGCGGTAAAAGTTGTCCCGCTCCCGGCGGCACTCTGCCGCCGTATGTACCTCATAGTCCACAGCAAAGGTCAGCGTGGAGTACAGACTCGTCGTCCCAAAGTTGGCGTTGACCAGCTCCGCAAATTTACGCTCGGAGTTTTTGCGATTAAACTCGTCCCGCTCCTTGGCGTCTACAAATCTTGGCTTGCGCGGCTTGCTCTCCCGCAGGCTCATGCCGTCCGGCACTCTATATACGATCTGCTCACATACGCAGCCCGCAAAAATCCGTCGCTTGTGCCGCTTTGCCATTTTTCACACCTCTTGTCTTTTTCAATAAATATAAAAATATTCGTTTTTGCTATTGACATATATAATTATATTTGTTATAATGTATAGCGTCAGGAGGGAAGCGCATGAAAAGCTATTCGTCTCGGGAAGTAATCCGGCAATTAAAGGCCGACGGCTGGTACGAAATCAACTGTGAGGGTGACCACCACCAGTTCAAGCACTTTTCTAAAGCCGGTAAAGTCACCGTAACCCACCCGGTGAAAGACATTCCGACCCGGACCCTGAAAAGCATAGAAAAGCAAGCGGGGCTGAAATTCCAGTAAGCCCCGCCCCCATCCCATGAAAGGAGCGCAACCATGAAAAATCATTACACCTATCCTGCTTTTTTCTACTTCGACGACGACGGGATTTCCATTGAATTCCCCGACTTGCCCGGCTGCTTGCCCTGTGCCCATAGCCAGGAGGAAGCATTTAAAAATGCAAAGGAGGCGCTGGGGCTCCATCTATATGGCATGGAAAAGGATGGTGACCAAATCCCCGATCCATCTCCCGTCAAGCAACTTTCCCCGGATGCAGGCGGGGTGGTAGTCCTTGTGGATGTGTTCATGCCTGCTGTCCGGGAACGCATGAACAACAAGTCCGTAAACCGTACCGTCACTCTCCCCGCGTGGTTAAATGCCGCAGCCCTCGACCGCAATATCAACTTTTCTCAGGTCCTCCAGGATGCACTAAAATCTCAAATCGGAATGAATTGAGTACCGCCGCCTTGCCCATCCAGGCAGGGCGGTATTTTATTTTCTGATCGCTCGAAGCGTGGCCGGGTATCCCGGCCATGCGTCCAACGGTCAGCCGTCTATTTCCGCCGCTTTTGCGTCCTGCATAAATCCATGCAGGTACAGCTCCAGCAGCTGTGCGGCAGAATTTACCATTTTATTGAGTTCTTTTTTTGGTAATTGCAAATTGCCGGACGTTACCACCTCAGTCTCCGGCAGGCCCAGCACCTTGATCTGCGCCCGGTGCGTGATATCCTCCCGTCCCTCCTCCGTCACGCGGTACAGCGGTGGTACACTCTGCCGCATCACAATGCTTGGCGGATACTGGGCAGAATTAAACTCCACCTCCCAGTACTCTTTAATGCCGGCCTGCTTAAAATTATCCAGCGCCACCGCAAACTCGTCCATAATGCCCGCCATTTTATCCCTCCTCGATTATCCTCGGCCTCTCCACGATCATGCGCAGCAGCCCCTTGTCGTTTTCTACCAGCGGCAGCCGCACGCGCCGCTGGTGCTCCTTTGGATTCCAACCGCAGCAGAAGCATGCAACCGCTCCATATCGGTTCCCCCGACAATCCCGCCCGGCCCGCGTCAGCAGACAGGGCGGCCCCTCTTCCTCCTGGTCCTCCAGGAGCTTATTGTCCTGATCCAAATCCGCCATATCACACCTCCTGGATATCAATCCCGTACTTTGATCGCACCATCTTGCGGTTGCGCAGATACTCCTTGGTCCGCGTCGGCGTGGACTTTACGTCCTCCACCACCAGCCGGCCGCCGAAGCGGTAGGAAAAGTCCGCCGTGTAGCGGATCGCCCTGATCCGCTGGCCAGTCTCCGTGATGTAGCTCTCCTGCAGAGTAAACTGCGGCTGGAGCCGCAGGTCGGTGATGATCCCAGCTTGCAGCATCACCAGCAGCTCATCATAGCGGCGGGCCTCCTTTTGACTGTCAAAAGCAATCCCCGCCCGCTCCGCCTTTTGATTGTTGTACTTCGGTTTGTCCTTCTGCTCACGCTGGTGGGGCGCTTTGCGCCCCCGCATCTTTTTGGCGTACATGTCCCGCATCCCGGCCGGCATGTCGGCCATGCTCTCAAACCTTAATCCGCTCATACGCTGCACATCCCGCGATGACAAAGGTCGCCGCGCCCAGGGCGCAGCTGACGGCCAGCAGTGCAATCCCCTTTGCGATGCAGGCCCCGGTCATAAATGCCATAAGCCCGGTTCCGACGCCGCAGGCCCAGTGGACCTGCAGCAGCACCAGCCGCTTGCGCCGCGCCTGCCGGATTGCCCGTGCCTGGGCCGCCGCCCGCTTCTCGGCGGCCCGGTCGGCCGCCTCCCGCTCGTCCGCCCACTTGCGGTGATCGTAATTGGTGTCCAAAATCTTTACAACGTCCATTTTTGCCCTCCATTTTTAGCAATCCTCACTCTTGTTGATACCCAGCATCGTGCATATCATCTCGATCTCCGAGTAATCTATCCCCATATACCCTGTATCCAGCCTATCCCTGAGCAGCCGCACCACCATTTCAAAGGCCAGCGGGCAGTTTTCTGCTTTGCAATCCATTACTCTCCTCTTACATCTCTGCCACGTATCTCCAGCTTTGCGGCGGGCGCTCAATCGTACTCACTTCATATCCATCTTTCAGGATTTTCAGCCCCACCAGCTCGCTTAGCTTTTTTGGTGTTTTGTAGATCGCGAGGCCAGAGATATGCCATCCGTACCCGCTCCCTACGCCGAGATATCGATGTATTTCCCCCGGCTCAATGCATGATTGCCGTCTGATTTCCGACCGGATTCTTTCTGCCGCGTTGATCTCTTCGATGCCATCGCACACAAATTCTCCTATTACGCATCCCAATTCCCCTTTTTTTGATTGCGTGCGGTATATGTAGCATTTAAACGGTGGCCGCAGCTTCGGCGCTGATTTCCTTATTTCTAGCGTTTTTTCTGCTTTTTCGATTTTTTCGCACCATTTCGGTCGGATGCTGATAAGTACCGCTTGCTTTGGCTTCATTTTTTTATTCCTCCATCGTCTTCAGCCATGCGCCCAGCTGGGCTTTTACCGCCGCTTTGAGCTTCGCGGACTTGTCCGCATCCTCAATCCGGTCCACCGTCTGGGTCAGCTGATTATAGGTCTGCTGCCACTGGCTAAAGTACAGGCCTGCGGCCGTAATCTCCTTGTCCGCCATCGCCAGCTTCTTCCGCAAACTGTCGATTTCTTCCTCCAGCCGCTTCTTTTCGGCCTCGCCGGACGCTGCAGCGGCCTGGGCCTGAGCCTCTACCAGCTTTTTCCGCAGTTCTTCCGTCTCTTTTTTCGTTTGCTCCGTCTGCCGCGTCCACTCTTCCGTCTTTTTCTTCAGTTCCTTGGCAGCCTTGTCCTTTTCCTTCTGTGCTGCCGCCTGGATTGCCTCTTCGTCTCGCTGGATTTTTACCTCCGGCTCCCGCTTTTCAAGTTCTTCTTTTTCTCGCCTCATAAAGTGCAGGTCCGCCCGGGCGTTTTTCAGATCATTTTCTGTCGCGTCCAGGACTTTTTGCGTCCGTTCAGCCGCTTCCCGTGCATCCTCGGCAGCCTTCTTCGCCTCGTCCCGCTCCTTGATCGCTTTCTCCAATTCTCGGGCCGAAATGTTCTCGGCGTCCACCGCCTCGGCAAACTCCTCGCGCTCTTCCTCCGGGACCGCCAAAAGCCGCAAAGCGTTGGAAATACTAAGATTTTGCAACGTTGACGATTTTACTTCGGCCCCAAAAAGTCCAATTTGCGACGCGCCGTACTCGTCAAAAAGTCGCATAAACCGGGTTGCCGTGGCTTGGGAAAACTCCGTGTTATCCCGGAGCCAGCCGCCCCAGCTGCCATACGGCACTAGCTCCTTTGCCGCCATCAGACGGCGGCCGATCTCCACGCCGTAGTACAGCGTCATTGCCTTTGCTTGCCGGGTCAGCTCCCGGATTTCCATTCCGAGCCTTTCCGGCGTGACCGTCAGATCCATCATGCCGCACTTCCTTTCTTTTTCTTCTTTCCGGCGGCGACCAGCTGCCGGACGTGATCCAGCCATTTATCCACAAAAGCCTGCACCTCTTTGGTCGGTGGGCAGTTGCGTAGGCCGTGATTTTGCATCTCGTAGATATCCTTGATCCCCACTTGCAGGGTGTACCAGCTTTTATCCGGTTCGGCGGCACGGCGGATAAAAAAGATACAGCTCACGCCCCCGGCCACCGTCGGCCCATAGCCGCCGACGCAGTGATGCAAGGCCGTACCCTCGTCCATCAGCTCTTCTTCGGACGCCGCCGGACGGATGCGGATTCCGTCCGCCTCCCAGGCCCAATCCGCCACAGCGTGGACCGTCTTTGCAAAAGCCGGACGCCGCTTTTCGATTTCTTCTTGTTTTCGGCGTTTTTCCGCCTCATTCTTGGCGATTCTTTCCGTTCCTACCAGCCGGTCGTGCTCTCTCTTTATGCTTTTGGGCAGCCGGACATGCGCATCGTCCATGTCCAGTCCCGCCCGCGCCGCCATGGACCAGTAGTCCAGCAGCATTTGTATATCCATCCCCTGCCGCTCTAGGTATCGCAGGCAGCGCATGACGGTCAGCTTGCCGCGCTCCTTCATCAGCTTTTCAAGATTCCACGTTGCTTGCTTTTTTATCATCGGCATATCGCGTATCAGGTTCACCGGCTCAACGGCCCGGATCATCTTGTAGTTTTCGATCCACGTTTTCGTCCACTGCTCAGCGACGCAGTATGCAAATTCGTCCTGGTTCAGCCCCAGCATTGCCGACGGCCGCTTCTGCTTCCAGTTGATCCACTCCAGCTTGGCTACACCGCCGTAGTTCCAGCCGTTTTTCTCGGCGTTGATTGCGTCCGCTACCAGTTTCCCGCACCCCTGGACCACCAGGTTTTCGAGATTCCGGTGCTTTTGCCAAAGCCGCAGGTACGCCACCGGCATGGCCTCATCGCCTGCCGCCTCCAGATACTGGATCAAGCCGGACTTTTCTGCTGTGGTTTCGTTGATATCTTCTGGGCGCGGCTGTTGATACCACTGTGCGCGCCCTGTCACTCCCCAGTTGTCCGTGCATTTTTGGATTTGCTTCCAGCCGTCAAAAAATCGCAGCTGCGTCATATACTTTTGATATCCGGTCAGCCGTATTGCCTTCCGGCTCTCAAAAACATACGCCTCATAGGGCCACATACGGTAAACCTTTGACGCATCCTTCCCGGTGTTCCGTTCGGCCCTCCATCCCAGGAGGGCAAAGCTGCCATCAATCTGTGTGTGCGTCATAAAGTACACATTGTCGTCAATCCCGTACTTGGATATCTGCCCCACGTGCATCGCCGTCAGCATACGCCCGCAGGACGGGCAGTTAAACTTTTCCCCGTGCCCTCTGGCCACGCCATATCGTGCATCCACAAATCCAAAAGGCGCAGAGTTGTAGCGGCACTCGCCGCCGTGGATTTTGGGCGCATTCCAGGCGTGGCCGCAGGCCGTGCAGGTCACTCGGACTCCGTTTTTCTTCCGGCCGGTCTGCTCGTCTTGGTAGTATGCATCCCGATAGATGCCATACTCCTTTACAAAGAGCGTCTGCTTGCACCACTCCAGCGCACCTGCCGGCGGCTGTGACGGCAGCAGCTTGGTATAATCTCTCGTCTCTGCCATCAAAAAAAGTCCTCCAGACTAATTACCCCGGCAGCAGGCTCTAAAGCCGGCTTTTGTGCGGTCCCCCGCTCCGGCAGGCCGAAGTAGTCCCGGATGATCTTTTCCGCCTCCGGCCCGGTGCAGCAGTTGCCGTTTCTCTGGGCGAAGCCCCTGATTTTTTTCTCGCAGCCGGTCAGGCTCAGTCCGCCGTGCTGCAAATCGTCCAGCACCAACTTTGCGGCCGCCGCATCCTGGCCGATCATCTCCAGCAGCTGCTCCCCGCACATCCAGACCGGGCCGCGTTTGCCGCCCTGCTGCTTGCGCACCAACTCCGTCGCCTCTTGCAAAATCTCATGATCCATGCTATACTCTCCTTGTGCTTGATCGATTTTCGGTCGTGCCCCTGTCCGGTGACCTCCGGACAGGGGCTTTTTTATGCGGTGGGCACCGATCCACGGCGGCCGTCTTACCGCCGCACACCCCGTCGCTTCGGCGCCCCGGGGCGTTGTTAGAAGGAGTCCGCCCTCATGTCCAAAGTGCGGACTGGAGCGGAATACGGGAGTCGAACCCGCCTTTGCAGCTTGGGAAGCTGCCGTCCTGCCGATGGACCAATCCCGCAGATGCCGGACTTTCCCGGCGGTCAGCCGATATGATAGGCCTTTGTAACCTTGGCCGTCTGGTGGTACTCCGGTCGACGGAAGGAGTAGCCCCAGTGCTTTGCCGCCCAAAATAGCGCCGCTGTGGTGTCAGCTGCCCGGACCTTGCAGTGCTGGCCAGCGTAGTTGACGATCCAGTAGTTTCCCCCGGTGTAGCCTGGCTGCTCCACAATGTCCGGCTTCGGCGGCTCCCGCTCCCCGGGGTAGGCAATGCTTCCGACCTTTACCCGTCCCGTCTGCATCTTCGTTTCCTCCTTCCGGCCCGGTTCAGGGCCTTGGTAACGCTTCGCAGCGACTTCTCGTTTAGTTTCAGCTTCTCATCAGCCTTGTGGTTGGCGGTGTAGATGTGATTGCGGATTGCCACATACAGCCCCCAGGAGCAGCACATGGCCGCGCATCCCGGCTCCCGTCCCGCGCAGTCTCTGCTGCACGGGTGCGGCACCTGCTTGTATGCCGGTGCATAGCTGATCCGGCTCATGTCTCGGCCTCCTCTCTCAAGTGCTCCAACCAGGCGGCGGTCCTGGCATACCGGCTCTGCCGGTCCCGGATATCCTTGAGTCGCTTGGCGTTTGGCCACACGCTCAGGCTGATGATGATCTCGGCGGTCTCCGCCTCGTCGTCCGCCGCGTTGCGCAGGGCCGTGATAACGTCGTCCAATTGCTCCGGCCGAAAATTGACTGTGATCCTACCCATTCCGCATCGCTCCTTCTGGTTCCGGCTTCTCCAACTCTCCCCCGCAAGCTGCATACCCCGCCAGATCAATCCAGTTGTCATCCTTTGCATGGCCGCTTGCGATACGTGCGATTTTAAGCAGGGCCAGCATAGCGGCCACGTCTGTTGGGGCGATTTCAACGACCCCATGGCCCTTTGCAGCAAGATAATCTTGCCATAAATTGGCAATTGTTTGGAAATTTCTCTCAGGGCTTCCGTAGTCCTGCTCACGGTCCCCGCACACGCATTTCTTCGCGGCGGTTAATATTTCTGCGCGTGTCATTCTGCCACATTCCCTTCCGGCCGCTTCAGGCGGCCTGTTTTGTACATCTCTTCCTTGTGCGCCTGGACTTGCGCCCAGACCTTGGGGTCCAGCATCGCATTAGTCAGCAGCTCCCCGACCCAGCGGGTTAAAATCCGTTGAGAGGTCAGCGGGAGGTCGTTAAAATCGTATGTCATGCCGCGCACCTCCTACTTTTCGAGTGCTGCCAGTACCATGGATGAGATACCCAGTACGGCGCACAGCACCCAGACGCTCCACGGAGTTACCAGCCCGTATGCTACAGACTGCAACAGCCACTGGACTCCGGCGCAGACAGCCAATCCGTACAACGCGCCCGCCAGCATGACGACCATAAATTTAGCCGCCTTTTTGATGTATTTCACGGTTTACGCCTCCTTCCGTGCAGGCTCCGCGCCTGCCTCGACGCCGTACATAAAAATCAAGACCTTTTCCCGCTGCTCGGGTGTCAGCTTGCTCATCTTGTTCAGCATCCGCTCGGTCTGCTGCTTCTGCTCTTCCGGCATTTTCTTCGCCTCCTTTGCACATTGTTGCTTTTGTTATATTGCTTTGTTGACTTTGTAATCAAAGTATAGCATCATATTGCTTCTTTGTCAACACTTTTTTCTAAAATTATTTATTCTTGTGTTGACTGTGTGTGCAATATGTGTTATTATCTATTTATAGCAAAGGAGGTGATTATTTGGGTGATCGTATCAAGCAAATTCGGCTTGAGGCCGGACTTACTCAAATGCAATTTGCCGAGCGCATTGGTCTGTCCCGCAATTATATAGCTTTGATCGAGACCGGCAGTCGTGATCCGAGTGAGCGCACCATTTCTGATATATGTCGTGAGTTTGGCGTCTCTCTGGCTTGGCTCCAGACCGGTGATGGCGAGATGTTTCTCCCGCGCAGCAAAAATGAGGAGCTGGCCCTGATGGTGTCTGACCTCATGGCCGAGACGGACGACTCCTTCCGCAAGCGCTTTGTCTCCGCCTTTTTGGCCTTCCCTCCGGACAAGCTGGCCGTGCTGGAGGAGTTTATTGACTTGCTTGCGGACACAAAAAACACCGAGGACATTTAATGTCCCCGGTGTTTTTTGTGCTTGCCACTATGTAACGATCTGCTCCGCTACCCTCAAGATCAAATAAATCTGGCGCAATGTTGCCCTTTCCAGCAGTTCTTCCAGCCTTTTTCGCATCATTTTTGTTTTTCCTCCATTTCTACACAAAAATCGCATTCATTTTTTGTTCATTTTTCCATCTTGTGCCATGCGCATATAACGGCGTACACTATAATTATCAAGTTTTTAGGAGTTTTGCCATGGATATCCAGGTTGACAAAACTGTCTCTCGTGATGGCGCCGAGCGGTGGAGTTTCCCGCTTGTTGGCTCTTCCTTCCGCGCCTCTGACGGCAAGTCTCGACAAGCCGCTTTGCGAAAAGCCTACAAAAAGCAAGAGTCCTTTTGGGATGATGATACCGCGGATTGCTACGTCGATGTTTATTTGGATCGCTACATTTATGATAATAAGCCAGCTTACCGCGTATACTTTGATGATCGCGAGGTCGGCAACGTCCCCGCTTCCGTCGCTGCCGAGCTTGCCGAGTTAGAAGACTCTGGATATTCTGTCTGTGGCGATGATTGCGAGATATACGGTGGGCCGACCCCTGATTTCCCGGACAAGCATTACGGTGCCAGGCTATATGTAAAAGTCCGCAAGCGGCCATTGCGTCGAGGTCCGGATAACGCAACTTCTGTTGACGGCGACAGTCATAGTGCCCCTTCTGGTTTTGTTTCAGCTAGTTCGCGCGCCGCCGTCACAATTGCAAGCCCCGACCCGTGGGACGTTAAGCCAACGCAGCATGCGGTTGAGTCTCCCTCCCCTGTCTCCGACTCATCAGCCCATGCATATGCCCCACAGTCTGCACATCCGACAGATACGCAAGAGGCAATACGCGCCAAAGGCAGGCGGACACGGAGAAATATCCTCCTTGGTGCTCTTATCTTATGCGCTGTTTTTTATCTCATTGTTGCAGTAATTCCGGACGTGATATATGCCCTATATGACTGAGCCTTTTCCTTCACGCGCCGGTTGACGATACCGGCGCGATTTTTGTTTAATCCTCCTGCAATGCGGCCGCCGGTTGCCCTTTGGCCGCACTGGCCAGTTGCTCGGTCCGTGTGGGAGACCTTGGTTATAGCATACGCCTGGATACGCGGAATTTCCATTCCTTTCGGCGGAAAAACGGCGGAATTTCTTCCGGAATTCCGCCAAATTCGACGGAATTCGGCGGAAAATGGCGGAACGAGACGGAATATTGTTATTTTTTGTGAAAGGAGTCTCTGCAAATGGATATCACAAAAGATATGTCAAGGCGTGCGAAGCGGCTGAAGGACGAATCCGGCAAGACCTATCAGGACATTGCGCAGGAAACGCATATGTCGCAGACCTCTGTGCATCGGTATATCTCCGGAGACGTAAAGGACGCCAATCCGGACTCCTATGGCCGGATCATGGCCGCCATCGGCGGGGATGATGATCCAGGCGAGGACGATTGCGCCATGCCCGCTCCGCAAGCAGCAGATACCGCCCCGTCACTGGATGAGATTGCCCAGCAGCACTATTGTCAGCTGATTACCGCCCACAAAGCAGAGCTTGACAGGATGCAAGGCTTTTATACCCGCACTATCCAATACAAAAACCGCTGGATTCGCTTCTTGGCCGCGCTTTTGCTTCTTCTTTTTGCCATTCTTATTATCGTTCTTTTGATCGATATTACAAATCCCAATATCGGATGGTTCCGGCACCTCTTCGGCCAGTTGGAGTTCGTCCGGTTTACACTTGCCGTCTGGAGGTGATCTTGTGACTAAAGCCGTGCTCTATGCCCGCTACTCCGGCGGTTCGCAAAAAAATGATAAGTGATTTGCGCCTGGATAACGCTGCCATTTATTCTTTTTTACTTAATTTTACCTGAAATATCATAAAATTTATTTATAGGAGGCCCCCCCATGAAAAACACGAACCAAGACCAATCCAGCACTAATAACATCGCCAAAAAGCTCACGAGCTCCATCTTGCAAAGCCTTGCCGATTACTACGACTCTGCCCCAAAGCATTATGAGCCTCCATACGAAGAGGACGATGAGGGCGCGTGCTGTGAGGACGGTGACGGCGACGATGACTGTACCAATACCCCTTTTTGTGTGTGATGCTCCGTGGATAAGGCTGTGATCTACGCCCGCTACTCCAGCGGGGCCCAAAAGGATGTATCAATTGATCAGCAAGTCCGGGCCTGCCGTGACTTTGCCGACCGGCAGGCCCTTGAGATCGTCGCCGTCTACGACGACCGCGCCCTGACCGGTACCAACGACCACCGACCCAATTTCCAGCGGATGATTTCCGATAGCTCCGCCGAGCGTTGGCGCTACGTGATAGTGTACTCTCTTGACCGTTTCGCGCGTAACCGATATGATAGCGCCATTTATAAGCGTGAGCTTAGGGATCATGGTATCCGCGTGCTATCTGCCACTGAGTACCTCTCCGATGATCCTACCGGCGTACTTTTGGAGTCCATGCTTGAGGGATACGCAGAGTACTACTCCAAGGAGCTCTCCCGCAAAACGCAGCGCGGTATGAAAGATAATGCTCGCCGGTGCAAGATCAACGGCCCGATCCCAGCCGGGTATATGCGTGGGCCGGACGGTCGGTATGCCATCTATGAGCCGGACGCCGCTGTGATCCGCGACCTCTTCCGCCGCGTCAGCGACGGCGAGGCTGTTGCCTCCGTGGTGCGCGACATCTCAGCCCGGGACCTTCGCCGCGTGAAGGGGCAGCCGTGGTCCCGCTCCTGCCTCTATGCTGCTCTCAGTAATGAGCGGTACGCGGGTGTGTACATCTACGGAGATATCCGCATCGATGGCGGCATCCCTCCCATCATATCCCGGGAGCTTTTTGACTCCGTGCAGCTGCTGCTTGAGAGTAAGCCCAATCCGCGCAAGGAGCTGCACTCGCCGGTCCGGCGGAAGAATGACAACGGCCTGTTTTTGCTGACCGGCAAGCTCTTTTGCGGGGACTGCGGCAGCCCAATGATCGGCACCTCCGGGCGTGGGAAGTATGGCAGCGTGTACTATTATTATGCCTGCCGTGGGCAAAAGGCCCACGCCTGCAAAAAAGCCCCCATCCGGCGGGAGCAGATCGAGTATGAGATCGCCGCCGCCCTGAAGGCCAACTTTTTAAATCCCGAGGTCATCCCCCAACTTGCCGACGCCTTTATGGCCGCCCGTGGCCAAAACGACGCCCAGCTGGAGCTGCAATCCCTACTGGATCGTCAGACCGACGTGCGGCGCGGCCTGAAAAATATCATGGCCGCCATTGAGCAGGGCATTTTTGCCACCACCGTCCAGGCCCGCTTGACGCAATTAGAGGCTGAGTCCCAACAGATCGACGCCCGGATCGCCATCCTGTCGCGGCAGCTCAAGGACCTGCCGACCCGTGATGATATCATCTCACTGCTCGACTTTTATCGGCAAGGAGATCTGGATGATAGCCGGTACCGTGAGACGCTGCTTGACGCTTTCCTCCGCGCCGCCTATGTGTACAGTGACCACTATGATCTTGTCTGCGCCATCGGCAAAGACGGCCAGTCCATCACCGTCCCCACCGCTTCCGCCCTTTCCGCCGCCCTCTCCGACGGGCCGAAAAGTTCGGATAGTGGTTTGAGTGGGTCACCAATCCGCGCTATCCGAACTTTAAATAGTAAAATCTTTGTTTTTGACGTATTTTTTGCATTTAGATGTCCGGCCATGCGCATCAAAAAGCACCTCTGATATCAGAGGTGCTTTTCTTTTTTTATTTTGGGTCGTTTCCTATCGCTTTAAAATATGCTATTTGCCAAACGCCCTGCTGCTCCAGAGTAAGGCATTTGTCAAAATTGGCCCTAAATGTGTCAACGTCAATCTTTGCATACTGCTCTGCAATCTGGCGCTCGATCTCGTCTGTAGCCTTACCCATTGCGTGGAGCTTGTTGAGCATGATCGTTGCCTCGCGCAACGGGAACCGCTGCGCGTTGTCAATGTCATTGCTGCCCCGCGCACCTGTTGCTTTGCGGCAGATCGCAAAAATGGTGGCGATTGCCTGGATTTGCTCGTTTGTCATTGTTTGCTCCTCCCGATTTACATAGTCCGTGACCCATCCCCGGATCAGCTCATTTGGCGTCGTGCCATCCTGTTTTGCGGCGGCCTTAAAGTCCTCCGCGACTTCGCGTCGCACTCTGGCAGCGACGTTAGTTAAGTTTTCCGCTTGCCATTTTGCCTTGGCCTTACGCTGGGCGTCAGTCTGCATGACGTGCCTCCTTACATGCAAAAATGTGGATGCCGTCTGGTTTTGCCCACCCTTCGTCCTCTAATAACTCATAACTGATCTCGTCAACCGGTGCGTCTGCTCGGCACAGCATGATCGCGTCCGGGTATGCAAAAGATAAGGCATACCCGTCGCCCCAGTTGTCGTCCTCGACATACACAAGGCCATTGTCCAGTGCAAACAGATCATCAAGCGTCAGCTCTTTGCTCCGGTCCACTTCTACCGACACCTTGCTCAGGTTGTCGGCGTCCTCTCGCTCTAACTGATACACGCACCCAAGGCCATAGTTGATGCAGATCGTCCCCGTATCCGCATCAACATGGATCAAAGCATAGCGTGCTCCATATCCGTTGTATCCGTCATCCCGGATTGGCTGTCCGTCCATGTGGGACAGCTCGTCAAATGTGCACGGCATAAATTATTACCTCCTTGCCACTGACCACCCGCGCCAAGTGTATCCACGCTGGCCGGCGTCATAAAGTGCCTTGCAGACAGTGTCGATATCGGCACGGCCTCCATTTATCCCAAATAGATCTGCGTTTGTCCTCACAAAATTGCGGAGATTATGCACCTCGTAAACCTGCCCGCCATATTGCAGGCGGAACGATCTGGCCGCTATATGTTGCTCTCCGGGTTTTGTCAGTGGGGACAAAGCTTGTGCGGCCACTCTGGCCGCTGGGTCCTGCTGGACGGCTTGCAATGCGCAACCGCAAGACGTTGTATGTCCGGATTTTAGATTACTCATAGCCACTGTGGTTGTCTTGCCGCAATCACACCGGCAGAGCCACAAAGATTGTCCGCCGCGGTAGCCCTCCCGAGAGAGGGCTACCAGATGCCCGAAGCGTTGGCCAGTAAGATCAGCCCGGCGCGACACTCCCTTATCGTGGCCGCAGGACGTTGACTTTCCGCCGCGCAGATTGGACGATGATACAATGCGCTCAATCCCGCAGGTGCAGCGGCAGCGCCACATCATCCGCCCCTTGGAGTCCTTGCCAGCAGGACCCAAGACATGCCAAAGGCCAAAATCTTGCCCAGATAAGTCTATCATTTTTTTGTCTCTCCTTTTGGTTTAGTTACCGCAGTGCGTCAATAATTTTAGACGCATCGGACTCCGTAAAAATGATCTCGACTTTTTTTACGTTGGCAGGATCGCCCAGGCTTGCAGCTCTCGCAAGCACCGTGGTTCTGCGTTCTGCAAACCATTCTTCTGCGGTTTTTCCAACTTTTTTGGCGGCTTCGGCTGCCATCGCGTGCTCTTTTTCGGTCATTTTCTCAAACTGGATTTCGTTCGCGGCCCGGAAGAAGTTTTTGAGGTCCACGTTGTAGTTTGCCAGGCCATCAACGAAACGAGACCGCAGCGACTCTGCGTAAGCG
>ERZ1034882.680-NODE-680-length-15084-cov-10.629716_pt1 | contig 15084 bp, 15 predicted proteins | sample MGYA00520606_ERZ1034882 | MGnify/ENA primary metagenome ERZ1034882 (study PRJEB33766, sample SAMN09781726) | gut metagenome | biome: gut microbiome | host: Homo sapiens | place: Madagascar | study: EMG produced TPA metagenomics assembly of the PRJNA485056 data...
CAAAATAACATATTTATATGTAATTAGGTTCCAAATTTTTAACTTCAGAGTTAATGTTAATATATAAGAAAATCTCAAATGTATAAATTTTACAAATTGGACAAAACAACAAAAAATATAATAAAATGGCTATATTCCATCGATTTAAAATTCTATATTTTTGAGATAATATATAAAAGAGGTATGAAGATTGGTACAACAATTAGCTAGTAAAACAAAAGATAATTATAAAAACTTAATAGAAGAATCAGGTTATGGAGTCGTGTATACCCCTCCAAAATTAGCAGATTTTGTTTCTAAAATAGTAATAAATGAAATCAAAAATGATAAATCTTTTGTAAAGAAGGAGAAATTTATTGTATTAGATCCTTCATGTGGCGAAAATGCTCTTTTAAATTCTATAAATAGAATTAATAATAGAAAATTTAACATAGATTTTATTGGTGTAGATGTAGACAAGGATGTTATTGACAATAATAAAAAATTATATTCTGGTAGACATTTTATATTTGATTCTTTTGATTCTATTTTGCCTACAAATCAAATATCTACAGAACATTTTTGGAAATTAAAGTTTGATAGTCCTAACCTTATTATTTCAAATCCCCCTTGGAGTTCTAATAGAATTTATGATAAAAATATTTTATTAGAGCATGGATTTACACTAAGTAAAGGACAATATGACAGCTATGAATTGTTTATAGAATTGTGTCTTAATATTGTTGCAGATGATGGATATTGTGCTTTTATTCTTCCAGATTCAGTGTTTTCGGATGAAAAAAGTAATTTAAGAAAATTACTTCTAGAAAAATCATCAATAAAAGTTATTGCTCGTTTGGGAGAAAAAATTTTTGAAGGTGTCCATAGGGCAACTACCATTATAATCACAAAAAAATGCAAACCGACAAAATTAACAAAAACTAAATGTTTTAGGCTTGCGACTAATGCAAGAAAAGATTATCTTAATAATAATATTGATATTTATAGACATTATATAAAAGTTGCGCACTTTGTAAAACAAGATAGGTTTTGTAATAACTTAAATTATAATTTTGATATTGATACGCAAGAACAAGAAGAATTATTAATAAGAAAAATTGAACAAAATAAAATTGATTGGAATTCGATTTTTAAATTTAATAGAGGAGTAGAAATATCCAAACAAGGTCTAGTTGTCGAATGTCCATATTGTGGAATAGCACAAGGTGTTTCAAAAAAACAAATTAATGCAGGAAGTAAAATTTGTAAAAATTGTTCAAAGATTTTTCAATTTAGTAAAAATAATATTGAATCTGTTATTAGTACTTCAAAAGAGGATAATTATACAAAGATCTATGTTGGTGAAAATATACAACGTTATTACCTGAAAGGTAATAAGTATATAATTAAAAATAAAAAAGGTATTGATTATAAAAGTAAAGATATTTATATGCCTCCTAAAATTTTAATTAGAAAAACTGGTTTGGGAATAAATGCTTGTATAGATTATGATAGTACCTATATTTCTCAAACAGTTTATTCCTGTAATTATATAAAAGAAAATGATATTCCTCTTGAATATTATTTAGGTGTTTTAAATTCAAGAGTAATGTATTATTATTATTTAAAACTTTTTGGTGAAAATGAATGGAAATCTCATCCATATTTTACAAAAGAAGTAGTATTTTGCATACCTATACGACAAATTGATAATACAAACATGGATATATGTTTAGAAATAGCAAATTTAACAAAGAAAATTATAAATAATTATTCAAGAGATATTGATTTTCAGATAGAAAATTTAATTTATAAACTTTATAATTTAACTGATAATGATATTGAAATAATAAAAACAGAAATAAATAAATTGCCTAATTTAGGTGCAATTAATCATATGAAGTATTGAAATGTATAGATATATAGGAAATAAATCAAAATTATTAGATTATATAATTGGAAAGACTAAAGACATTATTGGTAAATCCGGAACAGTAGCAGATATTATGGCTGGGACTGGTATGGTATCACTAGAATACAGGAAAAATGGTTATAATGTTATTGCCTCTGACATGATGACATATAGCAAATGTCATTTAATTACAAATTTGTTAAATAGCAAAAGCCCTGAATTCAAAAATTTAACATCATTAAAAATAGCTGGAATGAGTATGTATGAATCTATTCTTGCATATTTAAACAATTTGGAAGGGACAGAAGGATATTTCTATAATGAATTTTCCCCAGAGGGAATTCCAGATAATGGCTATTCTCCGAGAAAATATTTTACATCTAAAAATGCAAAAAAAATAGATGCCATTAGACAAGAACTTGAGAACTGGATTCAAAATAAAAAAATTAATTCAAATGAAGAAGCAGTATTAAAGCATACTTTAATTATGGCGGTAAATAAGGTCGCAAATATATCTGGGACATATGGGTATTTTTTATCTAAATTTACAAAAAATTCTATTGAGGATATTTTTTTGGAACCGCAAGAATTTTGTAATATAGGTTCTACAAATAATAAAGTTATGCAGGGTTTCGCAGAGGATGTTGCAAAAAATATTAAAGCAGATTTATGCTATATAGATCCTCCATATACAAAGCGCCAGTATGCTGCAAATTATCATATATTAGAAACTATTGCCAGAGGTGACAATCCAATAGCGCAAGGGAAAAGTGGTTTAAGAGATTGGTGGGATCAACATTCAAAATTTTGTACAAAAACTCGAATAAGAGATTCTTTTAAAAAAGTTATTAAAGATATGGATTGCCCGTGTTTCTTAATTAGTTATAGCGAAGATGGTCTCTTATCCATAAATGAATTAGTTGATTTCCTCGAACAATTTGGGAAAACGACAGTATCTACTATAGATTATAAAAGGTTTAGAAGTAATCAAAGCGAATTGCCTAATAAAATTCAGGAATATATAATTGAACTATACAAGTAATAGGTATAGTCATGGAATATATTAAAGCAATTTTATATAGAAAATTAAATCCTTCTGATTTTAAAAAAATGTACGATATTGATAAACCAGAAACAGGAGGAGGGCAGACATATATTGATGCTACTGGTATTACAACGGAAGAATTTGCCAAATTTTCTACTGGTGGCAGAACAATTCCGTCTACATATGTTGGTGACGATAGACCATCTTTTGTTATTGATGTCTCAGTATTAGGAAATAGAAATATTCATCAGAAAATTGAATTTGAACCTAGACATAATAGAAAAAATTACAAAATATCAAGACAAAATTTAAAGCACAAGCATCCGGCATGGTCACCAGATAATAACTTCCCAGAACCTGACTTTGAAAATGACCCGGACTTTTCAAATGTAACAGAAAATCTAACTATATACATTCTTAAAACATCAACAAATTCATATTACGCAGGATTTTTTGACGTAGATATATTGCCGGATAATTGGCCAGATGGAATCGGATTAGAAAAACTTTTTGAAGAAGAACGTCGTGGTGTGATTTTTATAGAAAGAGAAATCCCTTTTCAAAATTCATCTGATAACCCATTTATGATTGATGAATTGATTGCGGAAGATAATGTAGATGGTATTGATATAAGTAAAATATCTGATGATAAAATCGAATATGATAATGATGATGTTAGTTTTGAAATTCCAACCAACATTACAGATATCGTTGTAGAAACACAACCTCCAGAAGTTTCTATCAGAAAGAAGTCATCTCAACCTAGAAAATATAGACCAGTAAAAAGAGATTATGTTAAAAGTAACAAAAATAAGAAAATTGCTGGTGATACAGGTGAACAAATTATTCTGGCTATTGAAAAACAAAAATTGAATGATTTTGGAAGGGATGATTTATCAGAGAAAGTTAATTGGGATTCTAAAGATATGGGTGATGGTTTAGGCTATGATATTTTATCTTATGATATTTTGCCTAATGGAGAAGAAAAAGAAATCTTTATAGAAGTAAAAACAACAACAGGAAGTATTAATAAACCCTTTGATGTATCCATAAACGAAGTTAAGTTTTCACAAGAACATAGCGATTCTTTTTATATTTATAGAGTATATTCTTTAAGTTCTGATTGTTCTAAAGTGAAATATTACAAAATAGCAGGAAGCATCCCTGAAAACTTTAATTTGATACCAACATCTTTTCAAGCATATAAAAAATAATTTAATCGTGCAAATATGGAGATCTTAGACAGATTAGCAAAATCAAAATTTAGGAGCAGATTTAAACTCAAGGCAAAAGAGCTTGAATATATCAAAGACAAAGGTCTTGATACTATTTATTCTCATGCCTGCGATTTTATTAGGGATAGAGTTGCACCGGCAGAACCGGCAAACGATGGCAAACAAACTCCGATGCGAGGTCATCCTGTTTTTTATTGCTCAACATGCAACCGCCACCTGTTGTCGCGGTTGTATCGAGAAATGACACAAATTCCATCAACACAGAGAACTAACCCAAACCGAACAAGAATATCTCATCTCTGTGATTATGGAATGGATAATTCGCCAAATTAATTCAAACCCCGTTTTATAAACGTTCAAAATACGTTCAAATCATGTTTGTGATACCCTAAAGAAAAAAGGAATGGTCTATGGAAGATATTAAAGCAATTCGTGATGAATTTAGAAAATATTTGTATAAACTAGTAGCAAATAATAAATTAAGCAAAGTTGATGCAAATACTCAATATTCCGATGCTGATTATCCACGAAAACATGCTGATGAATTAGGAATTAATTATTGGGAATCTTTTAAAGATAATACTAGCTTTGAAAATCTATTATCTATTTTAAAAGAACAATTTGAAAGAGAAGGGAAAAATTCTTCCACAATTGTATCTTATAAAAGAGCCTTAATAAGTTTTAAACATTTTATAAATGATAATAGTGCTAAAAATATGATTAATAATAATTCAGAAATAAATTATTATTGGGTATGTCAAAGCCAAAATTACTTAAATGAAAAAAAAGAAAATTCTTTAATTGCACCAAATACAAGTTCTCCACATAGACAAATTTTGAAAGAGCTAAAAGTTGGAGATAAAATAGTTAGTTACAATAAAAATAAAGGTATTCAGGCAACTCTTGAAGTTACTAAAGTTTATTATATAGATGATAAAAATAACATAATTGTAAAGGTTAATTATAATGAGTTATCATCGCCGATAATGAAAGTTGATTTTGTTAATAGTATCAAAAAACATAATATCAATGTTTTTTATAAAAATAGTCCGATAGATAAAAACTATAATATTAACACTGGTTACTGCTTTAAAATTAACAAAGAATTATATAATGTTTTTTTTAATATAAAAACAGATTTAAGTAATTGTACAAAAAGTGAGGCAAATATGACTAATATTCCATTAAATCAAATTTTATATGGTCCACCTGGAACAGGTAAAACGTACAAATTAGAAAACATAATAAAAGATTATATCTATCCTCAAATTGCAGATGACCATGAAAGCACAAATATATATGATGATATATTGCTAAATTGCGATTTAAATTGGGTTGAAAAAATAATATTTGCATTCAAAATCAACAATTCACAAAATAAACCATTAACTGATGTTCAAATATCTAAATTACCGCTTATTCAAAGATGGTTTTCGATTAGTAGTAACTACAAAGATGAAAAATCTTTAATATGTTCTATCAGAGGTGAAATGCAAAAAAATGCAATCAGAAAAGAAGGGGTATATGCGAGACATGAAAATAATTATTTTGAAAGACAAGAAAATGGATTTATATTAATTGATGATGGTGAAAAATTATATAATGAATTATGCGAGCATTATGATATTAATATAAATTCTTTAGATAATAATATTCAGACAGATAAAAGTATTCTAGCAAAGGATTATTACGTTTTTTGTACTTTTCATCAATCATACTCATATGAAGAATTTGTTGAAGGGATAAGACCTATAATAAACAAAAGCAAGCAGGATGAAACATCTAAAGATAAAAACTTAAGTACAATGCAATTTGATTTTCATTGCGGGATATTCAAAGATATGTGTATAAAAGCAAAAAAGGAGCCAAATAAAAAATTCTTCATATTTATTGATGAGATTAATAGAGGGAATATTTCTAAGATTTTTGGAGAACTAATAACTCTTATAGAAAAAGATAAACGTGAAAAAGTTGTTGAGGATGGCAGGGAGTACCATACTATTGAAGTTACACTCCCCTACACAAATGACCGCTTTACTGTTCCTAACAATCTATATATTGTTGGAACAATGAATACAGCTGACAAATCCTTAGCACTTCTTGATGTAGCGCTAAGACGAAGATTTGAATTTGTTCCAATGTATCCAAAGTATGATCTAAAAGATCTTAAACATAAAGAATTTTTAGAAGCATTAAATGACAGAATTTATTTTGAAAAGAAAAGCGCAGATTTTCTTATAGGTCATACCTATTTTTTAGGCAGTGAAGCAGAAGACTTATCTGAAGTTATGAATAAAAAAGTAACTCCTCTTTTAATGGAATATTTTAATGCAAAAAAAGAAATGGTTGAGGATATAGTTGGTCCATTACTTGAAAAAGAAGGTTATTGCATAGATAAAAATGAAAAATATTTATTAAAAGTGGTGAGAAAATAGATGAATGACAACAAATGCTTAACATATACTTTATATGAGTATGGTAAGCTTCAATCTCTACCAAAAGAGAACTCTTATATACGTGAATTTAAAAATTTTCTTGATGAAGTATGGATTAATTATAAAGATACTATCAAGCTTTGGCGTGAGGATCTGTCAGAAGACAATTTTGATACAGATATAAGAAAACATCAACAATTTTTGTTTTTTGATGATAGAGATAATTTTAAGTCAAAAAATTATGTTGGATACATAAAATTTAAAGATTCTGAATTTAATTTATATCCAAAAATTTGCAAAGATAAAAATGACAAGCAAGCTGCAGATATACTTTTAAAATGGTTAAAGTATAGTGATATGTATAATTTTCCCCACTATAAAACAGGACTTGCTTCTTTTGATTGCGATGATTTATTTGAGTGCTTAATATACTTATATGCGAAATATACATATGAACTTTTTTCTACAACGTTATTTCAGCATTATGAAGAAATTCAAGAAGAAACAAACTTTTTGAAAGGAAAATTAAATTTTACTGAATATGCAAAAAATATTGCGACAGGTAAAAGTCATAAATTTTATTGTACCTATGATTCTTTTGAATTTAATAATAAGTTTAATCAAATCGTAAAATATGTTACTAAACGGCTGTTAAGCATAAGTAAAAAAAATCAAGAATTATTAAATAAAATCTTATTTCTGCTTGATGAAGTAGATGATGTTTTATGTACTTATGAAGACTGTAAAAAAGTATACATAAATCGTTTTATGGAAGATTTTGTAACAGTTCTGGACTATTGCAAATTGTTTTTACAAAATTGTATAACATTTAATCAAAGTGGTAATTTTGAAACTTTTGCCTTTTTATTAAGGACCGAGATTTTATTTGAAGATTATATTAGCAACTTAGCAAAAGAAGTTCTTACAGAATATCAAGTTAAGATTCAAAGGACATGCTCTTTGGATAATGAAAAGCAATACCATATCCGTCCAGATATATTAATATATGAAAACTCAAAAAAAGAAAACTTGATAAAAATTGTAGATGTAAAATATAAGGACGTTAAATCAAGAGATATATCTTACTCAGACATCTATCAATGTATGGCATATGCAAAAAAACTTAAGTGTAATGATGTAACACTGATATACCCAAAAACATCGAATGAGGAGTTTCAAAATAATAATAAGTCAATAAAAATTGATGATATTGAAATTAAACTTAGATTTATAGATTGCTGCTCTAATGAAGACTCTATTGGAATACGAGAATTGCTAGGTTTAGATTAAAAAAAGATTAATCTACAGTTTTTCAATATACCAATTAGAGTTTCCAAAATGATTAAAGTTCCAATGGAGTTCAAAATAAAAATTAAACTCCAAAGAATTATCATCTTTGAAGATCCAAGAGTATTTATTTAATTGTGTTTTACGGTAACTCTCAAACGCGTCCTGAATTTCTTTTGCAAACTTTTTTCTGAAATCAGAATACGGAATGTCCAACGTCTCTTTAGTTAATTTATTTTTCAAAATCATCTTCAAAACCTCTTATATTATCAAATTCAATATTGTATCGTTTGCCGGTTTTATCTACACAAGTCGCAAAATCTACTGTTTTATCAGCATATTTGTTTTCCCATAAGCAAATCAGTAATCCGATTTCTTATGTTTTTAAATTCAAAATCTTTGTGCCATATAGTTTGTAATCTTTTTTAACCATAGTTTAACCTTTCGTTAGTTTAATATCTGCGTATATCTCGTTCGGTTTGTCCGGATCAATCAAAAAATCTTTATCAAATACATATCTTTCACCATTTGGTTCAACGCAGCCAACAATGTTATGCTCGCCAAAACACAAAACCATAAATTCTTCGCTATCTTTTTCAAACCAACCTTTTAACTTTTTTAATCTGTACTTTTTACCAATTTCAATCATAGTATGCTCCTTTCAAGCAACACCATTCATCGCTCTTTCTATGGCAAACATCAACTCTAAATCTTGAAATCGTATCATACAGACACATTTAGGACTTGATGTTTCTGCGAAACAGAGTTATTCTGTGTGTACCAAAACTTTATTTACCCCGAGGTTAATTATGAAAAAACAAACATTGGCACAAGATGCCTTCAAACTTTATGCCGAAAAATTTATGACGTTGGGAGATATAGCAAGGCAACTTCATTTGAACGAGAGGACGCTCCGCCGATGGAAAAAATCTGATGATTGGGAAACCGAAAGAGCAGAATATCTTCGGACCAAAACAACGTTGCATTCGGATTTATATGATTTTACCCGCAGTTTGATAAATTCTATCGAGAAGGATATGGAGAATAACGGTAAAGTCGAGCCTGCAAGATATTATGCCGTTACTAAAATGCTGAAATTGATTGGACCGATTAAATCTTATGAGGATAAAGTGATAAGTGAAAAACAAAAGCTCCAAGAGGAAAAGCCGAAAGGTTTAACGCCGGATGTTATACGAGAAATTGAGGAACAAATTCTCGGCATAACTCACTAGGAAATTTGTGAACACAATTTGAACACCGATTAAACGCCTTTTAAACGGCATTTAAATTTTCAATATCTTTTTCGTGGTCGATAGAGAATGCGTTTAGCACATCTGCATCATTTCGCAGGTGTTTAACTACCGGCGCAAGATTGTAGCATTCTTCAATCTCCTGCTGATTTGCAACAAAATAATCAATAACAACAGTGATGTTATAAATATTCTTTGACCACTTTGCTAATTGCTTAAATTACTTTGGGGTAATATTCAATTCGACTTTTTTATACGACTTCTTTATGGTATTAAACATAATATCAAGAAAGAATCAAGAAAAGCAAAAATGGTATGAAAGATTTACAAATGAACATATTAAATGCTTGACATAGACTAAATTTAGCGTATAATTAAACTATATTTAGACTAATTTTAGGAGAATAAATGAATAAAAACGAGGTATTACTTGACTCATATCCTTTGCAAAAAGATTTAAGGATACGTTTACCAAAACAAATACTTTCGAATATGCCTGTTCATATAGGTGACACTTTAAATATATATATTTCTCCTGGTAAGAATGAAATAATTTTAAGAATTCCAAAGGTTTCAAAAAAAAGTTAAAAAATGGACAAAAGAAGTAAAAAAATAATCTTAAAAGAAATTCATAGTGTAAATAATCCAAACTCTATGCATGGATTATATCCTTATCGCGGGAAAATATCTGCTATTGATGCTAAAAACATTATTGAACAACTTCCAACAGGAGGTACATTATTAGATCCATTTTGTGGTTCTGGGACAATTGTATATGAAGCATTGAATCATGGATTAGATGCTTTTGGTGTTGATAATAATCCCTTAGCGATAAGACTTGCAAGTGCAAAAATTGAATCAAAAAAATCTTATGACGATATTTGTGAAAAATTTATAAACAAAGCAAAAAAAGATTTAGATAATAAAAAGTACGAAGTGATGAATGATGCACCAATGAGGAGTTTTCATAAAGATACTGCTGCAGAAATAATGTGTTTAAAAAATTATTATGAAGAAATGGACAATTATTTAAAAGGAGTATTTTTTGGTGCAATAGCATTAACGGCAAGAGGCTGTAATGGTTATAAATGGACTTCTAGTACTGTTGGTAAAAATATTGAACCCAAAACTTATATTAATTTTTTTGAAAAGTTTATATCAAAAGCAGAAAAACATTCAAAATATTTTTTAAATAGTAAATCAAAGAATGGTCATATTATAAAAGGTGACAGCAGGAAATTATCAACATATATAAAACCTAAAAGTATTGACTACGTTTTTACAAGTCCTCCATATTTTGATGGGCTTGATTATACTGCATATTACGGAAAATTAATATATGAAATTTTTGGAATTAATCGAGTAGATATAAAACAACAATTAATACAATCTGTTGCTAGTTATAAAGATGATATGACTAAAGTTCTTAATGAAATAGATAAAGTAACAAAAGAGAATTCTTTAATAATTTTTGTAGTTGGAGATAAAAAAATAAAAAATAAAATTATTAATGGCGGAGAATTTTTTAATGAGATAAAACCATCTTCTTATACAGTAGAAAGACAGTATAGCGGAAGTTCAAGTCAAATATTTGACGTATTAAATAAAACTGCAAGAAAAGAACAGATTGTGGTTTGGGAAAAACATAAAGGAGAAATTATAAAATATGAATAATGTACCTTTTTCGAAAATGTATGTTGGCGACAGTAGAAATATGAAAGAAGTAACAGATGACTCTGTAAATTTAATTATTACAAGTCCTCCTTATGGTGCATTAAAAGATTACCAAAACAATGAACAAATTGGACTTAATCAATCTTATAACAATTATATAGAAAATTTAAATGATGTTTGGAAAGAGTGTATAAGGGTTCTAGCACCAGACGGTAAGCTATGTATAAATATTATGCCACTTTTTGAATCCGGAAAAGCTACTCAATTTAATAGAAGAGTGACACATACCGCAATTTCGGATATAGAAAAATTTATGGATAGTACTGGAGAAATGTTTACATTTGCATTGTATATTTGGGATAAAAGGAAAATTGTAAGGTTTAGTTCTTTTGGAAGTTATCCATATCCTACAAATATTTTTTCTACATTTCCTTATGAATGGATTATTGTATTTTGTAAAAAAGGAAAAAGAAATAACATATCAAAAGAGGTTAAAGAAAAATCAAAATTAACCCATCAGGAATGGGCAGATTGGGCTATTAACTCCTTTTGGGAAATACAACCGGCGAAAGCAAAAGCTGAAAAACACCCTGCACCATTCCCCAAAGAATTGCCACATAGATTAATTAAACTATATAGTTTTTATGGAGATACTGTACTTGACCCATTTATGGGAACAGGAACTACAGCAGAAGCCGCAATAGAACTTGGAAGAAATGCTATTGGATATGAAATAAATAAGGAATATGAACCTCTAATAAAGATTAAAACAGATAGAGCGCTCGAAGAATTCTTAAAAAATAAATAAAATTATAATCTTTGAATAAGATATTTATCATCATCTTTAATGATTTTACCGCATGATAATAAGCCTATACAATTTTCATCTTTGAAAACTTTAGATAAAATTTTATCACATGCAAAATCTTCATTCCCCGCTAAGAATTTTGCACATATACATAAAAGTGCATTTGCACTAATAAATTTAATTCTATTTTTATCTATTTTGGAATAAAATCTTGACGTCTTATCTCCAATTATTCCGGTGCAATGAGGATCTTGTATAGGTAGCAAATCAGATTCTCTACCTCCAATTAGTGTCAGATAAGTATATTGTTTTATTGATTTTTCAATTTCAATCGTATATTTATGATATTGTTCAATAAATCTTTCATCTGCTAGAGCATCGTCTAATGTAGTTTTTGTTTCTATAGCAATAAGATAATTATTACACATAATGCCAACATCTAACCTTCCATTTCTATCGTAATCTAGATTAAAAATAGGTATTTCCATACTAACACGATTTGAACAAGAGCAAGTATTACTGATTATTCCTGCTACCCAAGGTTGAATATTGGTAGTTTCATCTACTGATGTGAATCTTTCAAAAGAATTATATGGGTGTTTTAAACCAGATAATGTTTTTGGAGAATCTATAATTTCTTCATCAAAAGCTTTTCTGCTAATACTTGCTATAAAATCTAAACCTCTATTATTAACTAATAAATCTTGTAATTCTTTGTCATTAACTACACAAAATAAACAAGCAAAACAATTACTATTAAATGTTCTTGTTTTTATATCTAAACCAGAACATTTATGTAATATCGTATATTGTTCATTCCTTATTGATTTAGGAATATTATTAACAAAATCATCTATATTCTTATATTTTTTATAATTGTATATCATTCTTTTTCTAGTTCCTTTGCAATTTTGTCCGCAATATTTATAACTTCAACAGGCGAATCTTCTTTTAGAATATTTTCATCAATTGTGGTTAATGCATACAAAAGTCCATTTTCTTCTTTAAAAGGTAATCCTACTATATCAGATATTTCAGATTCTGACACCATAATATCATAAGGAGAATTGCCGCTTGAGAAAAATAGTTTTTCGTATTTACACATTTCCTCAATGAGTTTTTCAAAATTTAAAGGTTTATTAATTTTGCTAAAGTAATTTAATACATAAACAAAAACGAATCGTCTATTTAATATATTTTGATTATATGCCATTGTTGCTCTTCTTAAAGTCTCTCCACCGTTTTCTCTTAATGCTTTTACATCTTTATGAAGACGCATATAAGATAATGGATTGCTTACATAAAATTTATTATCAAATATATCCTTGCACAATTGAGTTTTCTTAAATTTCCTTATGGTTAATTCGCTAGAATTTATAAATTCACGATAACGTAAATGAGCCAATTCTGTTGTATTGTTGTTACCTTTTATAATTGGTTGCAATAAACCAACTGTTACACACCAACCAATAATTCTAGACATTGTCCTAGTATTGCTATCTCGCTGGCTATCAGTTGATAGATCAACATATTTTGTACTTCCTTTATCATCGGTATATTCAACTGTTTCTTTGGTTTGAGGATAACCTAAATAAATTCCGGAATATGAAAATATATCATCACAATCTTTTATTTTATTCAAAAAACCAATAATCACACCATATGATAAAACACCCTGTAATGCGATTTCGCCCCATTCTTTTGAGGAAAAATCAGTATTTACCCACTTTTCACCTTGTTTTGTTATTTTATATTTATTTTTTGAGGTTTTCTTTGCAAATCCCAAAGCTTCAAAAGATCCTCCAATATCACTTACGGCTTTTGATTTGGTTGAATCACTATAAATAGATTGCGTTGCGTAACACTTAGAATTATTTAATGGATTAACCAAAAAGGGACAACATTTCATTCCAACACAATCTTGTAGCAATTTACAATAATTATGAACATTGTATTTATCATCTTCATCATATTTTAAATCCTTTAGAGCAAATTCTTTTTCTGTTCCAAATTTTGCATAACAAGACCTTAAAATGTAATATAAACATTCCAAACGACTTCCATATTTTCTATTTAACAATAATGACATCCTCTATTCTCCTAATGTTTTTATTAAGTCCGTTATTGTAACAACATTTAAATTCTTCTTATTTGCAATGGAAAACTCTTTTTGTTTTACAATTTGAAGAGCAATAAAATTACAATCTTCAAAGGTGGTATTATAAATTTCAATTTGTTCATTATAAGAATCCATATAAAAGCGGTATTTATTCAAGTCAGATAAAACTTTTACTAAATATATTGTTTTATCTTTTTGAATAACAATATCAATCCTCTTTTGTCTATAATTACCAAAAGATTTAATTTCAGAACCAATTTTACATTCTTTGCACATTTCAGATAAATATATATTTAACAAATTAAGATTTGAAAATAAGATTTTTTCTAATTTTTCATCAAACTTGCTTTCATTAGATACTTTTGAACATGCTAATAGGCACAAAATACATTCATCACAATTATCTTTAATATTCAAATAATTATTTTTCATTTCTTGTGCATTACAATGACAAACCAACACATCAGTCTTTTTTTGTTTTTCAGCATGCAAAAAAGAATCCATGTCAGTCGAAGATATTATTTTGTATATTGCACACGTTGGTTTAGTTCCAGGCTCACAACCAACACAAAAGTCTTTATTCAATAGTCTTATTCCCTTATTGTAGATATTCTCGTAATAATTTTAACATAAATAAAATGTGAATAATTAGTAGCTTTCTTAAGGCTATTTTGGTCTGTAATTATAGTTTATTCTTTAAATTATTATTTAAAGTATCTTTATTCAGGGAAAAGTTGATAATAAATTTAGATTCTAACTATTTTGCCTTTGCTTTTTAATTATTAAATTTTCCTTAAATCCTAAATAAAATATAAAAAATGATAATATCATTTTATTATGGAAAAATTAATTGACTTGGCAAAGAGGAATAAAATAGCTGATCAGTTTCTGTTAATAATGAAACAAAAACTAGATGAAGAACTAAGAACTCCATATTTTGACTTTAAATTCAAAGGAAGTGGTGAGTATGCAGGGCTATCTGTTTCTCAAAATCCTGAAAGGAAATATTTAACCAGATTAAAAGAAATAACAAATGTTACAGATGAAGAGTTTAAAATAGTTTTAAATTATTGTTATTCACAGAAATATATTATAGGAGCACAACAATACATTCGTATTACAAATAAAGGTATGGATAGAGGTAATCAAGTGGAGAATGAACTTATAAATCAAAAACAAAATCCAACAGAAGAAAAAATTACTTATAAAGATACTAAAAACAATATTGCTAAATTTGAAATTCAGGAAAAGAAAATCATAGAAAAATTTTTAGGTATGGATTCCGGCTATGTACTAAATTTTTCTAATCGAACATTTTCTGATTTCTTTGTAGAAAATTT
>ERZ1034882.682-NODE-682-length-15061-cov-8.895508_pt1 | contig 15061 bp, 17 predicted proteins | sample MGYA00520606_ERZ1034882 | MGnify/ENA primary metagenome ERZ1034882 (study PRJEB33766, sample SAMN09781726) | gut metagenome | biome: gut microbiome | host: Homo sapiens | place: Madagascar | study: EMG produced TPA metagenomics assembly of the PRJNA485056 data set...
GAAAAATTTGAGTTTCAAAGTTTGGGTGACAATGTGTATCATTGCCAGTATTCTTTCATTAGGAGGAAGATTTTCTCATAACGAAAAAATGATGTTGACAGGAGTATTTATGTTCTCCTGCTTGATTTTCATTATTTGTATCTTGGGTGTCCTTGATACAATAAGAGACTTCCTGCATCAGGTTGCGTTAACAAAAAAGCGCAAACAGGAAGAGCAGGAAGAGGCTGCAAGAAAAGAACTGGCAGAGACAGTATGTCAGATTTTAAAATCTGAATTAAAGTAAACTGTTAAAGAGGAACCATTATTGGTTTCTCTTTTTTCGTACAAAACCCATATATATTCATATTAATGCATATAAAGAAAGGAGAGATGGATATGTACGATCTTTCAAAAATACAGGTAGGAGACCTTTTTATCTGTAAAGCAGAAGGAAAACAGCCAAATGATTTTTCACTCTTTGCACAGGTATTAAAGAACGAACCTGCAAAGAAGAGAGTAACAATTGCCCGATATATGAAATTTGGGCAGCTGTACTGCGAAGATGTGGTTTTTGACTACTCAACAATGTATGAGTATTACGAGCTGGCATCTGAGGAAGAAAAAAAGATGTTTACACCAAAGCATCCTTTTTATGGCATGTAAAAAAAAGAAAAAGCTATGCATAATACATGGCTTTTTTTGTTATTTTCTAAAATCCATATCTATAGGAGTTTATATTCTACCAAAAAAAATAAAGGAGGAAATTAGATATGAACAAAAAGAATTTTTTAATAATAGTAGCAGCTGTATTGTCTATTGTTGGTGTATTAAACGTCAATATTAAGACAGTAAGCGCTGCAGAAATAAACACTATGCCAGCTGCTATAATTGCAGAGACACCAGTACCAACTGCAGGCGTTACAAAAGCTGTTTCTGAAATTGATTTCTCAGAATCAGTAGCTGAGCCAGAGCCAGCACCAGTTGTTGAACCAGAACCAACATATTCTATTAACGGATATGACGGACTCAGTCAGACCCGATTCTGTATCGTAAATACAGCAATAGGCATGACAGGCCAGTTCACATATAATCTTGGAAGTAAACCAGATTATAATGATAACTGGAAGACAGGCGAATCTTTAGACTGCTCTGGTTTTGTAGAATATGTTTTCTGGCTTGTCACTGGTCAGGATATCGGCGAAGGTACATGGATGCAGTCAACAGAAAATATTGAAGGCGGACGTGCCACTTATATCAGCCATGATGAGTTGAAGCCGGGTGATTTGGCATTCCTTATGGATGGCAGAGACACGGTATATATTGATGAGAATGGAGAGAAACGTACTCACACAAATCACGTTGGCATATACTGTGGCAAAGATGCTGAGGGCAATGACCTTTGGTGCCATTGCAATGCAAAGGACAACACTGTTGCAGTGAACTCTGTGTCATACTGGACAAAGTACATGAGACTTACCAGCATTGATATGGAGTCTAATGCATCAGTGTTAGACAATGGTGACTGATTTCTTTTTGTTGATTTAAGCTTAGAGACTCCTTATTGACGAGGAGTCTTTTTGTTTGTCCATTTTTACAAAAATCCATATTTATCGTATCAAAAGTAAGGAGATAATGACCAATGAGTTTAATTATTTTAATGGGTAAAACTGCAAGCGGGAAAGATACCATACAACGCGAGCTTGCTGATACTTATGGGTATGAACAGTTAATGTCATCAACAGATAGACCTATGAGACCGGGTGAAGAATATGGAGTGCAGTATAATTTTAGGACAAGCAGTGAGCTGGAAAAGATGATAATTAACGGACAAATGCTTGAATGCAGAGCATATGAAGTTGTAAACAATTCAGGAAATACAGATGTATGGCGTTATGGTCTTGAAAAACCACAGAATATGGACATTGAAAATAAGAAATATGTTACCATACTGCCGCCGTCAGCAATAAAATCTGTAATGGAAAATGTTCCAGCTGGCAGCAATGTTCAGTTATATTATCTGAATACTCCCGATGATATTAGAAAAGACAGGCGCTCAAAACGAGGAGATTTAAATGAACTTGAATGGAACAGGCGTCTCATTACTGATACTAAAGACTTTTCACCTGAAATTATCAAAAGCCTTGGTGCAAAGGAAATCCCGGGAGCACTGCCAGTTTTGGTAGTTGCAGGGTTAGTAATGGAAGCGGATAAGAAAGCTGACAGGGAACGTGAAAAACAGCAGGCAAGAGAGCAGCAGATGAATAATTTAACAATGACAGTAAAGAGACCAAGCAGGGGAATTGAAATGGTCTTTGATAGGGATTTAGGCATTCCTGTTGAAATAAATAAAATACCAGAAAAACACCCACAAAGGAGGGCACAAGAAATGAATGGATTTTTCTTCTCAACAGAACATGGAACAACATACACAATAACACAGACGGATAATCCAGCCGTCAATATCTTAAACGGCGGGGCATTTAATGATGTAAAGATTTATGCGCCAAATCCACTTTCAATAATGAACCAGAGACCGGCAAAATTGCAGATTGTTAATGATCCGGCGGCTTATGGCAATGCGGCAGGACGTATTATTCAGACGTCACCTGTATGCGGTGGAATTCATCAGATTAGAAATGTGGAAAAGGCTCAGGAAAATCCAGTTCAGAATAAGGAATACAAAAAGGTTGTATATTTTGAAGACCTTGAGAAAATGCCGAAAGATAGTCCTGAAAGAAAAGCTGTTGAAAATGTACGGATGCCAAATAATCTTGCATTTATTCCAAAGGAATATTTCAAAGGTTGTGAGAATTTAAAGAGGATTGATATTCCAGAAAGGACAGTATCTATTGGTGATAACGCATTTGAAGGATGCAGGTCGCTTACAAACATAAATATTCCTAACAGTATGTTTGCCATTGGTGATAATGCTTTTAAGGACTGTTCAGGCTTATCAAATCTTGATATGCCAATGAAATTTTTAGATGATGCTGATAGAATCTTCTCAGGAGAGAATAATCTTGACTGGAGTTCAGTAAGAGCAAATATCGAAAATGGTGATTTATCCGATGCAATGGAAGATGAAGATATTGAAAATGACAGATAAAATAATGGGCGCCTGACAATATGTCAGGTGTCTTTTTACGTTTCAAAACTCATATTTATACTGCTATATTTATCAAAAAATAAAAAAACAAAGGAGGATGATATTATGGCAGATATGTTAAGTTTTGGAGCTATTTCATTTGCGGCAGTACAGAAAATGGAACTTTTGGATAAGTTTGAGGAGTTATATAACGATGATGGATTTGCTATCTTTCAGTCCAAGAAAACTTATCATTCTGATGATGAGGCTTATAAACCGTTTACTTATAAACTGATAATCAGAGCAACGGCTTTAGGTCAGTTTATTGGAGAGGGTGAAGAAGGACATAACGATGTACATATTGAGTTGTCAATGTGTCCACTTCCAGAGTTTTTATCAGAAAAGGCAGCAAATGAGATAAAAGACAGCATGGGCGTTGATGAATTTACAGTGTATGACATTGTTGAATACGGTAGATGTCCTGAGCTTGAGTCTGACACAGTTACTATTACTGACGATGACGATGCTTACAATATTTTGGATGTGGATACTGCTAAAGAAAAGCTCGACTGTGCAGCAACAGCAGCAGAGACACTTAATTCTATCCGTGGTTTTTCACTTGATAAACCGTGGAATTTAATAAGTAATACCGGATGGGATCTGCTCGATGAACTTATTGACGGCGTTGATCCGAATGAGAACATCATAAAGCGTCTTAAAGAAAATGGCGCGGCGTAAACAAAGACTGGCAGGAATTAATTTTCCTGCTTTTCTTTTGGGACAAATCGAACATTTTAAATACTATATAAGTAATACATGTAAGAAAGGAATTAATTATGCAGACAGTATTTTTACAAAAAACAGATATTACGCAGCTAAATGATGTGGATGTAATTGTTAATGCAGCAAACAGCACTCTGCTTGGCGGCGGCGGTGTAGACGGAGCGATTCATAGAGCTGCAGGACCGGGATTATTAGCAGAATGCAGAACACTTGGCGGATGTCAGATAGCAGAAGTTAAGCTGACAGGTGCATACAATCTTTTATGCAAAGGAATTATTCATACAGTAGGTCCAATATGGGAAGACAATTTATCAGATAAAGCAAAAGAAGAAAAGGTTAAACAACTTTATAACTGTTATATGAATGCCTTGGTACTTGCGGGCAGACATAAATTCGAAATCATTGCATTTCCATCAATATCTACAGGAGTTTATCATTTTCCCGTTGAAAAAGCTGACTATATTTCATTACAGGCAGTAAAGGATTATTTTTCAAAACATCCGGAAAGCACGCTGACAGCAGTGAAGCTTGTGTATTATTCAGATGAGGACTTTGAGACAATGAAAAATGTCGCAAGAACATATAACGATGAAATGAATCTTGATATATGGGTATGCGAAAATAGCAGTATTTTTAGGCTATAAAATCCATCTTTGTTTTGTCATATATAAAAACAATATAAAGGAGGAAAATATTATGGCAAAAGTAAAAGGATTTAAAGTGTTCCATTCAGATTGGACTTGTTCACCTAATGGGCATACTAAGCAGTACACTTGCCCCGGAAAGTTTGAGGAAGAAGGAGAACTTGATATTTGCAGTCACGGTATGCATTTCTGTCAAACTGCTGCCGACTGTTTTAACTATTACAGTTTTAACAGTGAAAACAAGGTTGCAGAAGTCATTGCCTATGGTGAGGTAAGAACAGACGGTGACAAGTCATGTACTGACAAACTGGAAATCGTGCGTGAAATCCCGTGGGATGAAGTGTTGCGAATCGTCAATACTGGAAAGAATTGTACAGGTCGCTGCAATACTGGGGACTACAACACCGGATACTACAACACCGGGGACTACAACACCGGAAACTACAACACCGGGGACTACAACACCGGAAACTACAACACCGGGAACAGCAACACCGGGAACTGCAACACCGGAAGCATGAACACCGGAAGCATGAACACTGGTGACTGGAACACTGGGGACTGGAACAAATCGTCTTTTAATACTGGTTGTTTCAATACAGAGGAACAGAAAATCATGTTGTTCAATAAGCCGTCAGATATAACATATCGTGAATGGATAAATTCAGATGCAAGAGATTTACTGAATCAGATACCAAAGGATGTTGTTGAATGGGTAGATGAAGAAGATATGACTGATGAAGAAAAGACAGCATACCCAACATATGAAACAATGGGCGGTTATCTCAAGGTACTTGATGAATCTGAATGTGGTCAGTTGTGGTGGAATAAATTATCTGATTGTCAGAGACAGATAATTAAAAACATTCCAAATTTTGATCCAGATATTTTTTATGAATGTACTGGAATCAAAGTTATCGAGTAAACAAAGAAAAAGACGTCTCAATATTGAGATGTCTTTTTTTGTGTATGAAATCCACATTTATTGTATCATATATAATAAAAAAAGGAGGAAAACATTATGGCAAAAACGATGAATGATAAGGAATTAAAAGAGGAACTTCTTGAAGAACTCCGCTGCGATTTAGAGGAAGATCTCCACGGATATGTTATCTGCGATTATCTTTCAAGAGATGACGTTGATGATATATTAGATAGTTTTGACCGATGGGCTGAAACTGCTGACTGGGGCGATAATTATGTGTATGATGGAAAAAGTTACACATTAAAATACCCTAAGAACTAAACAAAAAAATACCTGTTATGGAAAGAAATTTCTATAGCAGGTATCTTTGTGAATAAAATCCATCTTTATAATGTCATATATAAATAAAACATCATAAAGGAGGAAAATATAAATTATGACAGTAAAAGCATTAATGGAACGTATTAATAATCTCACTTTAGAAACAGATGCAGTTATTCGCTTTGGCGGACCTTACAGTGAGGCATATTTGTCTGGCATGCAGAAATCAGCTTTCATATTTATTCCAATGCTGAAAAAGCTTTTCTTACAGGCATCATGCTCGGACAAGAATAAAATCACAGTTAAGAGATTAATGAATTTTCTAAAAAGCTGTGATGAGGACATGGTTGTCTATGATGAAAATGGCAATGAAATCCTGTTTACCTGCTCACTTGTCAATGATAATCATATAATGTGGCTGGAAACGGAGCAGGATGCCGACATGGTTGCTGAGATTCAGTCAAGATTCGACGATGCAGTTGAACACGGTGTTGACGAGACTGAAGTATATGAAAATATGTTGGAGTCTGGCATCAATGCTGACATAGTAAGAAAGTATATGGGTGATGAAACTGCCGACCATATGCAGGATTACTGTGAAAATCATGGGTTGCTCTAAAGACAGTAAACTTTACAAAGGACATTTCAACATTGAAGTGTCCTTTTCTTTTGCGTAGAAAATCCATCTTTATAATGTTCATATATAAATAAAATAAAGGAGGAAAATAATTTATGGACAAAACATTAAAAATGAAGGAACTGGTCAGCAAACTGAATGAGGCATCAAACGCCTACTACAATGGCAAAGACGAAATTATGTCAAACCATGAGTGGGATGCAATGTTTGATGAGCTCACACAGCTTGAGAAAGAAACTGGTATTGTACTTGCAGATTCGCCTACATCAAAAGTTGGTGCAGATGAGATTGGCGGGAATGGTCTTAAGAAAGTAAAGCATGAATTTCCGGCGCTTTCGCTTGATAAAACAAAGGATATTAACGAATTTCCAAAAGTCTTTTCAAAAGCTGCTAGTGGAGACTGTGTTGTAATGTGGAAACTTGACGGTAGCACATTAGTACTAGAATACAATGATGGACGTCTGATACAGTCTGTCACTAGAGGAAATGGTGAAATTGGAAGTGATATGACTCATCAGGCACCTTATATCGAAGGTATTCCGATGACCATTGGGTTCAAAGGAAAACTGGCAGTAAGAGGAGAAGCTCTTATGTCCTATTCAGAATTTGAGAGAATTAATTCAAATTTAGAAGAGGGTGAAGAGGAATATTCAAATCCTCGTAATCTCGCCAATTCCACTGTTACCATGAAGGAACCGGGGCTCAAGGACAGAAAGGTTATGTTTAAAGCGTTCAAACTTGTACGTATGAAACCCGCTGCTAATGACAGGATTGAGGCACCGACAACATTCTTTGGAACACTGACCCTGCTTAAGAGACTTGGCTTTGGTGTTGTAGATCATGAACTTGCAAGAGCTTATTCAAGCAATCCAGATGTAGATTCAGATTTACCGGATCAGATTATTAACGTCATGAACAGTTTTTCTGACAGAGTAGAGACACTGGATTATCCTGTAGACGGACTTGTCGTTGCATCAGATGATTACAAAACTGCTGATGCGCTTCCTGTTACAGGACATCATCCTAACAGACTCACAGGCTTTGCTTTTAAGTGGGCTGACGAATGTGTTGAAACCACTTTAAGAGAAATCGAATGGTCTCCTAGCAGAACAGGACGTATTAATCCTGTTGCAGTCTTTGATCCAGTACAGCTTGAAGGAACTACAGTTACAAGAGCGAGTGTACACAATGTATCAATCGTTAAAAAACTGCGCCTGAGAGTTGGCGACAGGATTTCAGTGTTCAAAAGTAATAAAATAATCCCACAGGTCGATAAGAACCTGACACCGGGAGATGAGCTTACTTACGCTGAGTCTCATGCATGTACATGTCCGGTATGCGGCATGAAAACATCACCAATGATTACACGTTCTGGTGACAGAGATGTTGAGGTGGAGATGTGCACAAATCCTGACTGTGCTGTAAAGCAGGTTAAGAAATTCGTACATTTCTGTGAAAGAGACTGCATGGATATTATTGGCCTCTCGGAGAAAACCCTTGAGAAATTCATCGAAAAGGGCTTCATCGAGCAGCTTGCAGACCTGTACAGACTTGATACCTTTGAGCGTGATATTGTAACAATGGATGGCTTTGGACAGAAGTCATATGACAATATCTGGAAATCAATTCAGAGAAGCTGTAAGACAACATTTGTGCCATTCATTCATGCGCTTGGTATTCCTATGGTAGGGAAAGGACAGGCTAAACTGTTCGACAAGGCCTATAAAGGTAATGTCAAGAAGTTTTTCAACGATGTTTATAATCGTAAAACTTTTACAGATATAGATGGAATTGGAGAAAAAATTGAGCTCAGTCTCTGGGACTGGGGTAGCAAATATCTTGGATGGATTCCATTTGAGAAGGATTTGCTGGATGAGATGTGGAGAACCTCATGCAACACCGAGGTTTACGACTTGCTCAGCTGGATTGATATTGAAGTTCCGGCAGAAACAGATGCGCCAGCTGGCGAGGGTATTCTTTCCGGCAAGATATTTGTCATTACCGGTTCAGTAAACCACTTCAAGAACCGCGCAGAATTGCAGGCGAAGATTGAAGGACTGGGCGGCAAGGCAACCGGATCTGTCACAGGAAAAACCAGCTATCTTATTAATAATGATGTAGAGAGTACATCAGGAAAGAATAAGAAGGCTAAGGAACTTGGCGTACCTATTATCTCTGAGGATGAATTCCTTGAGATGATAGGAGAATAACATTTAAATTTGTCCAATAGGGGCATGGTTTTTAAAATCCTGCCCTTTATGGGCAGGTAGAATGGAGAAAATATGGACCCAAAAAGTGTAAAATATCTGTCTGGATATATCACTGTAACAGATGGTCTTAAAGAGAAAATTGAAAAGCATGCCAGACGATACAACATTAATCCTGAAATCTGCGCATGGTATTCTGACTGGGAGGATTTTTGCTCAGACTGGTGTGATAATCTTGGATATACGAGAACAGAAACCAGAAAAATATTGCATGGCGGAATAGGCGAGTTTATGAAATTTCCTAAAAACCTTGGAATTGTAAGGTTTGTGTTATAAGATAGGAGACTGCCATGAAAAAGATAACACTGGTTCCTGATATATACAGTCAACGGAAAAATCCTGGCATGTACTGCAATTATGCCAGAATAAAACCGTATGAAGAAAGATGTCTTGTTTGTAACAATAACTGCGAACATGCAGGAAAACATACAGTTTTCACAAAAGAATAAACAATAAAAAGAGTATCCGTTCTGGGTACTCTTTTTATTTATCTGCCCAATCTGGGCACATTTTTAGGCAGATACTTTAGAATGACAAGCCTTCAAGTTGACTGTTTAAATATTCCATATCATTCAGCTTGCCATTATCCAGTCGTTTTACAAAGACAGATGACATCATTTTCTTTTTGTGACGCTTGAAAGTCGCTATTGGCATGTTTATTTTCTTGGCAACATCATTATCTGTCATGCCTTGATTTTTCATGTATAGAATATCGGCATATGAATATACAGAATAAGCATCATCTTTAAAAATAATATTTGCTGGACGTCCAGCTGTTTGGCGTGTTACGGCTACATACTTTTCAGCATCAATATTTAGAAAAAGTTCATCATTTGATACCGACAAATTAACTCCTACATTTGCGCATAAATCTTTTAGGATGTTATATGATATTTCATTTTGATTAATGGAATTATCTTTGATATTATAATGCAGACAAACTGCATATATATCATTTTCTTTTGCAAGATTTTCCATTTTCTTTGTAAAATCCCACGCAGCTACATCAACAGGCTTTGGCATTACAGATCCTCACTTTCTATATTATATATGTATTATATCATAAGCAGTAATACGTATCAATTCTAAATATGATACTTACATGAAAAACGTATCATTTTTAATTATGATACTAAAAATAAATATAGTATCAATTTTAAATATGATACATTTTATATGCACAAACTACATGCAAATTTTTAAGTGTATGAGTATTACCGTGTATTTATTAAAAACCATATTTATCGTATAAGAAAATTTAAAAAGGAGAAAAATAGTGACAGATTTAGCGGTTATAATACCATGCTACAATGAGGCGCTCAGTATTACGGACACATTAACGCGGCTTAAACCTGCAATAGTAAAACTTAATCAAATATATGGTCCACTGGATATTGGTATATGGGTTTATGACAACAATTCAACAGATAATACTGTTGAGAAAACAATAGAATGGAGCTGTCTGAACAAAAATATTAGTGTTTCTGTTAATCAGTGCTTTGAACCGGGCAAGGGAAATGTCATTAGGCAGGCCTTTATGGAAATTGACGCAAGAACTTACTGCATGATTGATGGTGATAATACATATGGAGTAGAGAGCTTTACAGAAATGTATGAAATGATTACAAGCGGTCGGGCTGACATGGTTACAGGTGACAGATTGTCAACAAGCTATTTTACTGAAAATAAAAGACGGTTTCATAATTTTGGAAACAAACTTATGAAAAATAGCATCAACAAAATGTTTAATAAGGATTATAAGGATATTCTTTCCGGTTTCAGAATGTTTTCATACAGATTTGTAAAAACATTTCCTGTTCTTTCAGAAGGATTTTCTATTGAAACAGAAATGAATATACATGCAGCTGCTAACAAAATACCAACAGCAGATGTTAGAACTGAATATCATGACAGGGTAGCAGGAAGTGAGTCAAAGCTTCAGACAATTCCTGATGGAATGAGAGTTTTAAAACAGCTTTTTATGATGATATGGTTATACAAACCTCTTAAGTTTTATGGACTGATAAGCATTATATTATTTATTGCCGGAACATTGTTTAATGTTCCGGTCTTTGTTGAATATTTTGAAACAGGACTTGTAAAGAGGTTTCCTACACTAATAGCAGGATGCTTTTTAATGCTGACAGGAATTACAGCTTTCTTTGTAGGCCAGATACAGGAGAGCGATAATGTAAGACAGAGACAAAATTTCAGAATAAAATTTATGGAAAAAGATAAGGAATGTAGGAAGAATGAAAGATAAATTAAAGAAAATAAATGCAGATAAAGTGCTTTTTGAAATGGAATTAATAATGCTGTTTGCGATAATAATGATATTTATCACTGATTATATGGATACGGATTTGTATTATCTGCTTGCTAATGGTAAATATATCTTAAAACATGGCATACCGCATACAAACCCATTTGTATTTGCACCATTCAAGGGCGGATCACTGCCGGATATAGTAATACAGAACTGGCTGTACTGTGTAATAGTAGCAGGAGTGAGTAAATTGGCAGGTTCTCTTGGACTGTGCATATTAGAATTAACTTTCATTATTGGAATGATGTTTACGATGTATACATTTTTAAAAATAAGAGGTTCGAATTGGAATAAAACATTAACGCTTATTGTGTTAGCAATTACACTTATCTGCTTTGGATATATAAACCTGCGTCCTCAGATGTTTACATTTATTCTAATTATGACGGAGATTGTCTGCATAGAAAAAGTGATAAAAACAGGCAATACAAAATATCTGTTCATAATTCCATTATGCACATTAATTGAGATAAATATTCATGCTTCATATTGGATAATGCATTATGTAGTGTTTTTTCCGTATATGATACCAATGAAGAAAATATTTAAAGATAAAGTTCCAAATAGTTTATGCGATAATTTTAAAAAGAAACAATATAAACCAATATTTATTACATGGTTAATGATGGCAGTATCTCTTTTTATTAATCCATATGGAGCTGATTCCATATTATATGTATTTAAAGCTTTACATGATAATGTATTCGGTTTTATTACAATAGTTGAGCAGCAGCCATTAAGCTTTGGGAAACCAACAATAGAACTGTTTTTGATATTTATAGTGGTATTTGTGATATTTATAGCCATGATATATAAGAAAAGAATTAAATTTTCAACAATATTTATGTATCTGGGATTTACACTCCTTATATCATTGCAAATAAAATGGCTGTCATTTTATGTTATAGGAATACTGTTTGTTTTAAGTGATTTTATTAAATATCTTGAAACGACAAAATTAAAAGAAGTAAAAATAAGTATGGCATACAAATGGTTTTATATTGGATGTACGTTTATGATGGCTGTTTTGTTTTTACTAATAGTTATTACTACAGTTGTTTCAACAAAAGAATTTAAACCTACAGAAGAGGCATTGAATACTCCAAATGCTACAATAAGCAAAGACGAAATTAAAATAGCAGAATATTTAAAAGAACATAATACTGACAGGGTTTTTACTCAGTGGGACAGCGGCAATTATTATGAGTATAAAGAAATTAAAGTGCTCATGGATGCAAGACCGGAGCTATATACAATTGTTTACTCTGACACAAATGATTATGATGAAACAAATCTTGGAGTACAATCACATATTGAATACGGATTACCAACTTACAGTGTAACTCAAAAAGGAGTTACAACTCGTACAGGCTTAATAAAAGAAATGGATACCGCAGATGAGTATGGAAAACTTGTTGATAAGCTTGATACTAAATATTACGTAGTGCAGGCAACAACAGACGCTCTTTATAAATATGTTACAGGCCATCCTGAAAAGTATAAGCTGGTGTACAAAGGCAAAAATCAGTATTTATATGAAAAACTGTGAAATCCATATTTATAGAAAATATTGGAAGGAGAAAGTGTTATGCGAATACAGAATAAAATGAATAATGATGAAAACATTTTATGGCAGGGCAGAATGGCTCTTATAAAAGTACTTATGCGTGCATTTTTGAATGAAGCATTGATTCTTCTTATTTTATATGGAGTATTTCTGCATTATTTCTTAAAATGCATCAAACCTCAAAGCTGGGGCTTATATGCAATGCTGTTTATGCTGATACCTGTCGGCATATATCTGTGTAATGCATTTTATATGTGGATGAAAGCGCGGTGTACGGAATACATGGTGACAGACAAAGCCGTTTACATTAAATCAGGCGTCATCACAACAACTGTGGAAATGAAACCATATATTGACATTGCTCATGTAAAGGAAATTACCAGTTTCGCAGACAAGGTACTACATACAGGTACAGTAACATTTGACTGCTGGAATGACCGCAGCGACAGGGCATTTGCAATAAGAGACATAAGTGAATATGAAAAAGTATTTGCTTTTATCAATGAACATCAGCAGAAAGCATTCAGAGAATAAGATTTAAGGACTGGAGAATTCCGGTTCTTTTATTTTTGTCACGAAAATCCATATTTATAACGCTATATTTATCAAAAAAAATAATAATTAAAGGAGGATGATATTATGGCAAAATTATTAGATCTTGATTTCATTAAGGAGTGGGTTAATATTTCTGATGAGGAATTAATGCAGCGTCTTGTGAAGGATGCAGTTGGTTTACAAAAAGAGGCTGAAGCTAACAAAAGAGCAGCAGACATTGCTGAAAGAAAATCTGATAAATCATACACAATGGATATGATAAAGCGGTTTTTCAGGCAATACAATTATCTCAGTCAGTATTTTTCTGACGAAGAAATAGAGACTGCCGTAAAAAATCACATGGGCAAGCAAGATCTTACCACTGAGCAGTGGGTTCGCACCATGTCAGAAGAGTGTCCTATAGGAATATTCTTAAGACATGAAAGAGGTAAGTTTACTGAGTGTCGTGGCAGCTGGTCCCGTGAAAGACAAGAAATGGGCTCTGTATATCTGGTAGCAAATCAGTATCAGAATGTATCCAGTGCTCATGACGTTACAAGGGAACTTCTCTTGAGCAGATGTCCATGGGTAGCAGAATATAAGGTCAGCATTTATGATGTTGATACTTATAATGACTGGATATACTTTGAGAATCCGGACAAAGCAGGATATTCTGCAACCAGTCTTTACGTCCCATTCTCTGCACTGATGGAACATGATCCTGAAAAGATTGTGCAGACTCATCGTGATTACTGGCATCGTTATAATGCCAAATATGATGAGGACACAGAAACTTTTCTCAAAAGTGATTTCGTAAAAGGAATTCTTGAGAAAGCTAAGTAAACAAAAAAGAAGGCTGTACTTATGTATGGCTCTTTTTTTTTGCGGTAAATTTACAAAATCCATATACATCCCGTACAAAATAAAATGAGCAGACAGCTCAGAAAGGTTGAAAAATATGGTTAAGAAGAGAAACATTGTATTGGCTGTAGTACTTTCCATTATTACATGCGGCCTGTACGGAATTTACTGGTTCATTTGCCTTAATAATGATGCAAATGCGCTTACACCTGATGATTCTTACACAACAAGTGGAGGAATGGCATTTCTGTTTACATTAATTACATGCGGCATATATTCTTGGTACTGGGCATACAGAATGGGCGCTAAAATGGACAAGCTCAAGAACGGTGGATCACATACAATACTTTTCGTTATCCTTCAGATTTTTGGTCTGGGAATTGTAAATTATTGTATTCTTCAGGACACTGTTAACGACTATGCTGAAGATTAAACGCTTGTTGGCAGGCGGACTGGCAGTAGCAGCGGGATTTGCTTACTACATGCTGGCCCGCTTTCATTTTGCAGTTCCATGTGTATTCAGGACGATAACGGGACTTAAGTGCCCCGGCTGCGGAGTAACTCATATGCTCATCAATATGGTTCAGATGAATTTTGCAGGCGCATTTGCAGCAAATCCGGCACTATTTATATTACAGCCTGTTATATATTATTTTATCGGGAGAATGTATGTTTGTTGGGTTATAGATAAAAACTGCAAATGGAATAGAATAGAAAATATAGTATTGTATGCAGTAATAATTAGTTTAATCATATTTGGAATAATAAGAAATGTAAAGGGAGTGGTAGTAGTATGAAAGTTGACGAAAAGTCTGCAACAGCATTGCAGTTTATGTTAATAGTATTAGTTTTGTTTGCATCATGGCAGATGCAGTATAATTTTGCTGCCATTATTTTGAGACTGACAGGATTATTTGCTTACACGAGAGTCTGCATAAATAATGAATGCGTATCAAAATTAAAAATGATACTTGTCTGCGCAGATCTTGTTTTAATGATGTTTGGTACAGGAAATATGATTATAATAAACAATGTATGCAGACAAATGAAAGCAGTTTTTATGGTGGTAAAACATTTACTGACAAATATTGATATTACAATAATAATTGCAATGACCGGATTGCTTATAAGA
>ERZ1034882.687-NODE-687-length-14986-cov-56.531713_pt1 | contig 14986 bp, 14 predicted proteins | sample MGYA00520606_ERZ1034882 | MGnify/ENA primary metagenome ERZ1034882 (study PRJEB33766, sample SAMN09781726) | gut metagenome | biome: gut microbiome | host: Homo sapiens | place: Madagascar | study: EMG produced TPA metagenomics assembly of the PRJNA485056 data...
TCCGTTTTCTTGCCAGCCACACGCACCACATAGTTGTAGGCACGGACAGGAAGAAATGGGTCTTGATTGCAATCAACAGGCACTTTTAGATGTTGTTGAAGCTATTGATTAGAAAATATTTCTACTTTTGGTATCGGTTGGAGGTATTGATTACAATCACTAGCCACTTTTAGCTTCATTGAAGCCATTGATTGCGATTAACACCTACTTTTATATGTCGTTGGGACTGTTGATTGCAATCAATGGTTTCCTTTAAGAGCTGTTTGAGGTTTTGATTCAAGTTTCTTTGTCCACAAAATATAAAATCCCATGTTGATTACTATTCCTTGTTACTTTTTGTACCAAAAATCCCCAAAAACGAGTAGCGAAATAGATTTCAACAGTCAAAAACCATCTTTTTCTCGTAAGATTGCCAATTTTTCGCAATAAGGTTGCCGTTTTCTCGTTTATTTTTATATCTTAGCGATTGCAATCGGAGAAATCCGACGATGCACAAAACGATTTGTCAAATTTAAATCCTTAACATCATGAAAGAGATTTACGACATCAACATTCAGCGCATGAATAACGGTGCGCATTTCACGTTTGTAAGTAACATTCTTGCACGTGCCGAGGCAGACACTGCCGTCAAAGGCAAGGCATCGGAACTTGTCAGTAATTTTAAGGCTGCCGTTGCAGCAGAGGACGAAGCCTTGAAGATTTCACAGAAAAGTCTCTTGACTGATGAGATAGCCAAAGCAGACAGCGACCGTGATGCCCTTTATGCTGGCTACAAGAAAGCAGTTGAAGGCTTCCTCGCCATGCCTATTGCAGACATGGCACAGGCTGCAAAGATTCTTTCCCAGCACATCAAGGACTACAAGATTAATACCGCCGACCAACTTGACAAAGAGACAGGTCTTTTGGTCAACTTCATTTCCGACCTTGAAGATAAGTACGCTGCACAGGTAGCAAAGTTGGGCTTAACAGCATTCGTTACCAACTTGAAGGAAGCAAACGAGCGTGTAAGAACTCTTACCTTGCAGCGCACCAACGAGAAAATAGGTATAACTGTTGGAGCATTAAAGACTGCTCGCACAGCAAGTGATGACGCTTACCGTGCTTTGGTAAAAATGGTAAACGCCCTTGCACTCGTCTTTGATGAAAAGGATTATACCGCATTCATCGACTATGTGAACACAGAAATTACTCATTACAAGCGTGAGGTACTTGGTCAGAAGGCTTCCGCTCCATCTACTTCGGGTAACTCAGCAGTGGATTCGGGAAACACAAGTACACCAAGCGGTGGCGGTTCTACATCTGGCACAGGCTCATCTTCAAGCGGTGGCTCTACTTCGGGCGGAAGTTCATCTTCTGATGGGGATGATAACGTTATCGAGCTGTAGTAAATCAGAAAAAGAATATTCAATGCTGCTCTCTGTAAGTTGGGAGCAGCATTGATTTGAGTAGCATAGAATGAATGCAAAAACAAATTCCTTATGGCAAAGATTATTGTAAGAAACCAAACGATAAAGACTCTAACAAAAGATGGAGTTGACTACATCTGTATTACAGATATAGCAAGGCAGAAGAATCCAGCCGAACCTAAAGATGTGGTAAAGAATTGGTTACGCTCCAAAAACACCTTGGAGTATTTGGGACTTTGGGAACAGTTGAACAACCCTAATTTCAAAGGGGTCGAATTCGACCCCCTTTTAAAAGAAGCGGGTTCAAATGCTTTTACGATGAGTCCAACTCGGTGGGTGGAACTTACCAATGCTGTAGGTATCGTATGCAAGAATGGAGCGAATGGAGGCACTTATGCCCAAAGGGATATTGCCTTTAAGTTTGCCAGTTGGGTTTCTGTGGAATTTGAACTGTATTTGATAAAAGAATTCCAACGACTAAAGGAAGAAGAGCAAAAGCTGATAGGATGGTCTGCCAAGCGTGAGCTGTCCAAGATAAACTATCGTATTCACACGGATGCCATCAAAGCCAATCTCATTCCGTCAGAGATAACTCGTGAGCAAGCAGCCATGAAGTATGCCGATGAAGCGGATGTACTCAACATCGCTATGTTCGGAATGACAGCAAGGCAATGGCGTGAGCAGAATCCCGACAAGAAAGGCAACATTCGAGATTATGCCAGCATCAACGAGCTTATTTGCCTATCGAATATGGAGAACCTCAACGCTGTGTTTATCAATGATGGAATGCCTCAGTCTGAGCGACTTATAAAACTCAATCAGATTGCCATCCAACAGATGAGGATTCTTGAGGATACAGGAGGTAGAAACCTGTTGCAATAAACGTTTTTAGTTGTTGTGGGAATGAATATAGGTAGCAATTACCCCATTTATGACCATAAAACAATAATTATACGTTAAAATATCATATCAAATTCTTCATTGCGATTAATTTTTGTTATTTTTGCACTTGCAATTCATTATGTGAAGTATGTCTTTTACATTTTGTTTGCAAGTTCACGGATTGTTAAACTAAAAAATATAGTAAATAAGAAACAGAAATATAATTAAGAAAGAAACGCTAAGGACTTGTATGATTCGGGGAATCATCAACCTAACAGAGACTAAGAACAGAGGCTAATACCTCATATTTTCAACTCGGCGTTTCCGTTCTATACTTTTAAGGATATATTGAGCTTTAGCTCTTGTTCTCTAATTCCGAATACCGCCAATATTCACTCAACGGGAACAAGCAGATTGAAGGTTCACGCTCTATGGGCGTGAGCTGTTCTGTGCTTGTTGTTGAGTTAGGTCACTTGGCGGTAACCTGGAATTAAGCAAGCCACGAACGGTTCCGCCTTTTTTATTTTTTCGCATGAAAAAGAATCTTTTTATTTTTACATGTCTTTCGCTTCTAAGCATCCCTGCGGTTGCTCAGAACAGTGAAGTACAAGGAGCTACTGAAAATGGAGGACATCGTGGACTTGATTTCAGTATCAATCCAAGTTATTACATTCCGACCAAAGATGGAGGCAAAGGAACCATTTCTGCTGAATTGGGGCTAGGAAAACGTATCAACAAAAACTTCTATGTGGGAATTGGTACAGGAGCTTTCATCCCAACAAGTGAAAGCGAGAAAGTTCAAATCCCAATAACGGCAGATTTCAAGTTGCTTTTCCCATTGAAGCCTAATGGCATCACCCCAGGTTTTCTTGTACGTACTGGTTATGTGATAAATACAGCCGAAGACCAAAGTATAAAAGTTGGTAAAAAATGGCAAACTATACCATCACCAGACCACATAATGGCACAAATCATGCCAACTATAGACATTCCTTTGTCACATTCTGTGGACTTTACATTAGGATTGGGCTATACTCATTTTTTCCCAACTAAAGGTAGTGGAAGTAGTGGCGACTTTACCATTCGCACAGGCTTCAATTTCCATAAGTCAACATCTGCAAACCGTAAGCCAAGAAAGCCAAAGGTGCCAACACGTGACAACGGTGTTCAGCTCTCTTTTGAAGGTGGTGTCATAAGTCTTTCTGATAATGACAATAAGATAGGAGGATTAGGAAATATAGTTGCTACCTATAAGTGGAATCCTCAATTATCATTTGGCTTGGGTGTCGGAATGGATGCTTTTGGCATTTCAAAAGAAGAGGGAACAGAGTTTGTTGACCGTCGATATGATGGAAATGAATACCATTATAATAATGGTATAGATGCTAACATTTCTGCTTTAAAGGTCTTTGCAAGGGGTTCTTATCGCTTGACGGACAACAAGCTGTCTCCATTTGTATCTTGCGATGCTGGTTTTAGATTTTATTCTTATGGTGGGGATACAGATGTCTATGGTGACTGGGATGGAGAGCAAGACAAACCTGGTTCTTTCAGCAACAACATCGGTGAACCATCAAAAGTTGCTTTTTATGCAGCTCCAGCAATTGGCTTGTCTCTCCGTACTACAAACAACTCATATATAGAGCTAAAAGCTGGATATTCTATAGCTCCTAACATATCAGAAAAGAGTGGCGAGTATGCGTATAAGTCTAATTCTAACATGGATTTTACAAGAACTTATACTTGTCCTAAGATTAAGATGTCTTATCCATTCCTTACTATTGGCTATACCCATACCTTTAGATGGGGTAAGAATTTGTTTAAGAAGTAAAAAGATATAAATGTCCCTATCAAAAGATTACTATAAAGTTACTCTATAGATAGGGACATATTAGGTTATACAATGCATAACTGCCATGCAAACAAACTTTTAGTTGCGCCCGACACGTACAAGGGATTTAACAATGAAACATTCAACTTTCCTCAAAGTATCTTTAGTGGTGCTATTCGGTTTTGTAAGTTTGTTGATTCCGCAAAAGGTTTCAGCACAAAGCACTGTTTATTTCTTTATGAGAAAAATCTGCAATACAGAACTGGATGTATTTCAAAACAGTAAACCGATTTTTGATATGGTTGGACCTGTTACAAAAACTCAACAGGTAAAGTCTGCAATGGTTCTTCCATTAAACACGCAAGCAGCATGTAAACGCAAGGCTGTATTTGCAGCAACAGGAAAAACAATTTTTAGTATTGACGCAACATATACCAATCCTGTAAATGCAAAAACAGCGAAATACGCAGCAGAAATCCAACTCAACCTAATAGACGGAGCTACTTATTATGTGTTTATCACGCGAAAGGGCTTTAATGATTTGAAAATGGAACTTCTTTCAGACAAAGAAGCCGAGAAAATGCTAAAAGACAAAAAGTTTGTAGCATTGGATGATTATGATGAAATAAACTAAGATGAGTATGAAAAATATATTGGCTATCATCCTATGGATATTTCCAACTCTACTTTTGGGGCAAAATATTGATGTAAGCAAATATTTTGCTCATACCTTCGCCAATTCCTTTGTCAAGAGTAAATTTGGAAAGTTCAAGGGGCAATTTCTGAAAGGAAAATGCAATGGCATGGGTGTCCTTCAAATGAAAGATAATTCTTTATACGTTGGTGATTTCATGGATAGTGAGATTACTGGATATGGAATGAAGATTGCAACAAATGGCAAGCAAGTACTTACCAACTGTTCTGGAGCAATGGTTTATGTTGGCAGTTGGAACAAAGGACAGAAGAGTGGTGTAGGTACTTGTTATGACAATGAAGGCAAGGTTATTTATCACGGCAATTTCTTGGCAGATAAACCTACGGCAACCTATCCAACTAAAGATGCGCAATCGGCTAAACTCTTTTCTGTTATTGAACTGTCCGATAATGTAACATTCATTGGTGAGACCAACCAAGGTATACCAAATGGATTAGGTCTTGTTTTGATGGAGAATGGCGACTTGTGTCAAAGTGATTATAAAAATGGAGAAAGATGTGGTATTGGTTTGTACCTTATGAGTGATGGGAATTGGGAGACCCTTAGCTTTGAAAATGGGAATTCTTATACCATAACCTCTTCCGATAATTACAATCAAATAGACAGCCAACGCAAACAAATGGTAAGAGAAGCTTGGGCTAAAGCTGGAAGAGAATTAGTAGGGCTATCCACTCAAATGGTAGAAAGCGTCAACAATATCCATGCTATTGCAAGTGGAAAAAGTGTAAGCAGTTCTTCTGCAAATGTTTCTTCTATTGCAACATCAGATGTGCCTGTTTCTACAGGTAACAAGTCTTCAAAAACTTCCAATACAAGAGGAAAATCCCAAATGTCAATGTCAGACCAAATGAATTATAATTCATTGCGCAACACGTATAACAAATGGGCATCAGACCTAATGGAAATGAAGAATGCCAACGGCAAATATCAAAATGGATTTAAGGCTCAAGATAAAAAGCACGCACAAGATGAAATGAAACGAATTCGGAAAAGTGCTATGCAAAAATGGAACAAGGAGATACCTTATAATTCTATAGAGGATTGGTAATGACCTACCCCTAAAAACTAAAAAAAGGGAAGGATGTAAAAGGCACTCGGAGGTTGTCTTGACGAAGATGTTCGAGCCTGCATCCTTCCCCTTTATTATATATGGCGGTCGCGGTGGCTTTGTCTGTCCAACGGTTGGCTGATGTGAACTTCAAGATATTGCCTTTGTCCGCATCAACCACACCGAAGTGTACCTGCCAGAACGGTTTCGACTCGAAACGCTTGTGTTCCCAATAGCGTTCGCACACCATGCCAAGGGTCGGAGTCTGCACACGACCTACGGAATAGGTGCCACGTCCTGCGGCTATAGTAAGGGCTTGTGTGCCGTTGATGCCGACGAGCCAGTCTGCCTCACTTCGTGCCTTGGCTGCATGATAGAGATTGTCATACTCCTTGCCATCCCTGAGGTTCAGAAGTCCCTCACGGATGGCGGTGTCCGTAAGCGAACTGATCCAGAGACGGTCGAAAGGCTTCCTGCAACCGAGATACGCATAGAGGTATCGGAAAATCAACTCTCCCTCACGTCCGGCATCGGTTGCAACGATAATGCGCTCACTGCTGTCAAACAGCTTGCCGATAATTTTAATCTGGGCAAGCACACCTGCATCTGGTTTGTAGCCGTTCTCTGTCTTGACTTGTCGGGGAACAAGAACGAACGGGTCGGGAATCACAGGCAGATTCTCTGCATGGAATCCCTTCATGCCGTAAGTTTCCGGCATGGCAGGCTGCACTAAATGTCCGAATGCCCATGTCACATAATAGCCATTGCCCTGCATATAGCCTTCCTCACGCTTGTCAGCTCCCACAATGTGGGCGATTTCCTTGGCTACACTTGGTTTCTCTGCGATGATTGTCTTCATTTTCTGATGTCTTTTTGTGACACCCGCAACCGTGGGATAGACGGTCGCAGATGTCGGTTGTTATGATGGATGATTAACTATGTGGATCAAGTGGCGGCAACTACATCTTCACGCTTCTTGCCTTTCTCTTTGGCTTCTGTTCCTCGGCGTTCTGTTCCTTCTGCTGCTTTTCGTTCTTTGGCGCAGACTGTCCCGGACTCAGCGGATCCTTGGTGTGCTTGGTCGCCTCATGGGTCTTGCCCTGCTCGTTGACGGCGACTTGTACCTTGTTCTCATTGGTAGGAATCTGTTCCTTTGCCTGTTTGAGGTCTGGATTGTTGCGGTAGGAACGTGGCTGCATTTTGTCGAAGTCGAACTTTACGTAGGCGGTATAGGTACCGCTGCCGTTCTTGTTGGGCACTTCCTTGATCTCGATGGTCTTACCTGCCACATAGTCGTCCTTCTGCTGCTCGGTCAGTTCCTTCTTGAAATAGGTGTTGAGTCGGCGGATAGTTCCATCCTCATTGAGCCAGTGGTTGGGATCTTGCTGCTTCTTCTGACCGCCCGCATCACCTTCTGCCTTCTGCTCCTGCTTGTCAGCGGTTTGCTTCTTGTCTCCATTCTGTTTCTGACCTTGCGCCTGTCTTGTGCTGCCAGGCACGAACTCCACGCCACGCTGTTCCACATTCACCTGCAACAGCGGTGTAAACTTGCGCCCGTTGGCAAGCTCAATCTCCTTGCGAAGCGGAATACCTGAGTAGAGCACTCTCTTGTCGTCCTTGGTAATAGGTGTCTTGCCGATGGTATCGGGTATGCGCACCTTGTTGGTAGGGATGTCAACAATCTCATTGGTGAGACGGTCGATACTGATGAAATGAGGACGCAGCTCACCTGTATTCTTGTCGGGGAAATCCACTACCTTTCCGAGGTTGCCGTTCTGCAACAGGTTCTTCTTGTCCTCTGGAGTAAAGGTATAGCCTTTGTAAGCGACATCGAGTTTTGGCTCGTTGCGCACGAAATGCGGCACGAGTTGCAACTGGTCGTTATCGTCCTTGCGGAATGACAGACGGGCCTGTATCTCTATCTGTTCACCACCGAAGGTCGGCTTCACAATCACAAGCCCCGTCTTGCCGTAGTTGAGCAGGGCTTTCATATCCTTCTCATTCATACTGTTGAAGTCTATGCCATATTTGGCACCAAGTTCCAGCAGGTTCACATCGTTACCACTAATGAGGTTCTGCTTTACACCCGGAGCGGTCTGTGCCTGCTGTTCGGTTGCGGTCTGTTCTGGTTTCTGTTCCATGTCGTTCTCTTTTTCGTTGGTTTGTTCAGATGATACATTCTCTTTTTCTGTGTTAGCTTGCGTCTTGGACGCATCGTCCGATGATGCGGTTTCTTTCGCCTGACCTTCCGATTGCTTTGCCTCTTTCTCATAATTGGAGGTGTCAACCTTGTGGGCGGAAAGAATCTCCTTGTTAGCCTCCGGATCTTTCAGTAACTCCTTCATCACACCAAGCAGGTTTTCCACCTGGTCTGCCGCTATGCGGTAGAATCCGAATCGGCTTGGTTCCTTGCACTGGCGGAAGAAGTTTCTAAAGAAACTGTCCATCAAGTCACTGTTGCGGTCAAAACGCAGGAAGTCGGGCGTGTTCTCCGACTTGGCGGGTGCTCGCTTCGGTGTGCCGTCTCTGCTGAGTCCGGCGACGACGCTGATCTCGCCCGTCTTCTCGTCACGGACTACCAGCACGTCCTGTTCATCACTCTTTTTCTTTTGTACCATAATTGTAAATTTTTAATGGTGAATACTGTTGTTATTTGAATTTCTGATGAATGCGAGTCAAGTAATGCTCCACATTCTCTTTCTTGAATTCTTTGACATTATTCTCTACAAACTGCATCACATCCTCTTCCGTGTAGTAGGTTTTCTGCCCCAAACGCTTGTAGGGAAGCACTCCCAGACTGCGGTAGCGTTGAAGGGAACGAGGGGATATTTGAAATAAGAGGCAGAGATCTTGGTTGTCAAGCAATTTTTCATTGATGGCAGAACTTCCTTTTTGCTCCGTCTCTCGTTCGTGTCTCAACATCAGCATGTCGTAGATGCCGTCTATCTTTTTGTGTAGGTCATGGAGATATAACTCCAGTTTTCTCAATGTTCCATCTTCCATGCTCATGTTTCCTTTTTTATTGTTCGTTCCTCAACCATTCTTTCAATGGCTTCAACTTGGTATCGGCATTGATTACCAATTTTAATAAAATCAATGCGGTTCTCTGAGCGCATTCGCTGCAAGGTGCGCTTGCTCACACCAAGCATCTTAGCTGCATCGTCATTGGTCAACATCGGCTTCAATCCCTTGCCCGTCAAGTTCTCTTGAAATGCCATTTTTGCCAATCGCACGTACTGGACTATTTCTGTCAACTGTTCTGTCAGCTTTTTGAAGGCTGCACTTTCCATTGTTATTACTTCCATTCTAATTCCGTTTGAAATGTTATGTAATTCGTTGTTTTTATTTCTCGGCGGCAAAATTAACCATTTGCGAAATACCCGTTTAACAACTCATTAATGACCCACGTATAATTTTCTTGATTTTTCTTGCCAAGCGGTCGGCAAACCCCAGAAAAGCACTGCCACAGTTATTCATTTTCATTGTTTTTCTACATACACACATTAACTTTGCATCCGAATTTGTTGAACCAATAAAACAGAGAATATGGAAGTAGTAACAATGGAAAAGAAGGCATTCGACTTGATGATGGCAAGATACGATGCCTTGGTAAAGAAAGTTGAGTTGCTGAAGCATAAGGCTAACGGCAAGCGTCTGAACAAATGGCTTACAGGTCATGAGGTCTGCCAGCAACTTCGCATCAGCCAGCGCACCTTACAAAAACTTCGTGACCGCCGTTTCTTGGGGCATACCCAGATAGGTCGCCAATTCTATTACTGCCCCGAAGAGGTCAAAGCCATCGTTCCGCTTATCGCCAGAATCAAATCGGTATAGCGTAAAGCCAAACTCGCCCAAGGCAAAGCCGAAAACTTCACCCTGGGCGAGCCAACACATTTTATATTCACCACTTAATCCAAATTGTAAACAATGAACATGAACCAACTTCTTACGCATGAGAGCAAGTCGATAGACACCGCCATGCAATCCTTGAAGAAAGCCAACAACTGGCTATCTTCATTCATCGAGTCCTACAGCCCACCTTTGGACGGGGAGCGATACCTCACCGACAAGGAACTCTCCGAGCTCCTGAAGCTTAGTCGCCGTACCTTGCAGGAATATCGCAAGCAAGGCATCTTGCCCTACATTATATTATGTGGCAAAACCCTCTATCCGGAATCCGAGATACAAACACTTCTCACTGGTAATTACCGCAAGCCGATAATCGACGGCACTGTTTCACAAGGGGAGGGTACTGCTTCATAATAGCGAAACAAAAATAGCGTACAGGGTACAACGATAAAAATCGTTCCTTCTGTACGCTATTATATTATAAAAGTGTAGGAATCTTATTAAAAGATGAAAGATTCTAACTTGCACCTTTTGGTGTCGTTCCGTTCATCACAATAATCATCGGATACTCGTGTTTTACTTGCTCTGCTTGGCAATCCTTGCGGTTCACAACCTTACTGATAAACCATTGTCTGAACAACAAGGCTTGGTATGTATCCATTTGAAGTGCTATGGCGATAATCACTTCCATATCATAGACATGCGCAGAATATCCATTTTCAAGTTTGATGTATTGAGAATGCTGGAAATCTTTCAGCACACTTTGTTTCCAAATGCGCTTGATGGTATTCTTCACTGCTGTCCCTGTTACATTCAACAGTTCGGCAATCTCCCAAACTGTCATCCACACCTCACCATGATGTGGGGCGTAGATGACCATATCTTCTTGTATTGTTATCACTTGTCGTTTCATACTCTGCCATTTATAGTGTTAGTATTATCGTTGCAAACATTTCCAAACGTGAATTCCTCAATGTTATTAATTTGCTGAGACAACTTTTCCACGTCTTTGCTCAATTTTTCCTTGGTAATCTTGGCATACACCTGGGTTGTCTTTATGTCCTTGTGACCAAGCATTGAACTCACGGTTTCTATTGGGACTCCGTTGGAGAGGCAAACCGAGGTTGCGAACGAATGACGGCTCATGTGCCAGGACAGCGGCTTGGTGATACCACATCTTTTGCCCAGTCTTTTGAGCGAATCCATACAACTTTGGTAGTTGGGTACAGGAAACACCCTGCCGTCTTCACACAATCCACGGTATTTTTCCATAATCTGCTTGGGATAGTCAAGCAACTTGATGTTGGCTTCCGTTCCTGTCTTCTGTCGATGGATAACGATCCATTCACCTTCATCGAAAAATTCCTTGATGTTCTCTTCCTTCAAGTTGTACAGATCAATGAAAGCGAGACCTGTAAAACAGCAGAACAGGAACAAGTCACGCACCATACTCATCTTCTTTCTTGTGATAGGTGTTTCCATCAACAGGTGAATCTCTTCTTTGCTCAGAAACTCTCTTGTGGTCTCTTCTTCCTTGTACTCATATCGTCTGAATGGGTCTTTTACGAGCCATTCATTATCTATGGCACGGAATACCATTGCACGGAGATTGCGGACAAACACCATCGCAGAGTTTATCTTCAAGTGCTTGTCGGTTCTGAGAAAAGTCTCGTAGTCTGTGATAAAAGGCAGCGATAACTCTTTCAGAGCAATATCCTTCACATGGTAATGCGTCTGCAAGAACTCGCCCACATAGGCACACCCGATTCTATACTTCGTGTATGTACTCAAAGATTTCATGCCAGCCTTATATTGCTTTTCCATTTCATCACGGCTTTGAGAATAGACTTTCATCAGTGTATGGCAACGATACTCCAAGCCAAGAAAGGCGTTCTTCACCTTGTCGGCAGTGACGAAGTTGTCCCTGTCCATAATCTCCTGATAATGCTTACTGATACTCACACGCATCTTGTCCAATTTGCGGTTCACTTCCAAAGCCTGCATACTCTTACCTATCATGCGTCCGCCCTTGGTGTCCCACAAATCTGGATTGGCAGTTGTCTTGCAACTGAACTGCGCCTGTGTTCCGTCCACTGTGATACGTCCCATAACTGGAACTGTACCGTCTTTCTTTACTACCTGTCTTTTGAGGTAGAAGATAATTGAAAATGTACTCTTCATAACGTCATTCTTTTTTGCGTTCAAAATTAATACATGAAGAGTCTTTTCTTGCTACGCATTTCACGGCAGAACACGGCAAATTTGGTTCGTAACCAAAAATCTTACGTTGCTCATTAGTAACTCACTATAAATCAGAGCATTCAAATTCTATTCGTACCTTCTTTATTCTTCCGAACCTCAACATTCCCCATTTGGGGTATAGGTTACGGATAGGTAACGTTCCTCTGTCTCATCTTGTCGTATTCCCGTCTTCGTCTGTCCTCGCCACTTTTAACCAAAATGAGGAAAGTAACTGATAACCAGTAAACTTTCCTCATTCTTCTCTCAAACACTTTTTATATGTACTTTCATTTTATAAAAGGAAGAGTATCATTTATAAAAGGTGAAAAGCTTTGTATAATTCAGTTTTTTTCCCTACCTTTGCAACAACATCGCCCTGCTTGAATAGCATGGCCTGCGTATAAATGAAGATGAAGAAAGAAGATATCATCTCTTTTACATGGCACCAACCTTCCGATTTCAGCATGAATGAAGATTTGGATAGTTGATGGGGCTTTTTTTTGAGTCCGAGAAAGAATGTCACTTTTTACCTCTTCCAAACAGTCATTTACTTCCAACTAAAACGAAAGTTAAAACAGATAAATCTTGTTAAACAAATCATCTTTTACTACTTATGTTCATACCTTTGCACCCAAATTTATAATTAAAAGGGAAATTTTATGTTCTAATAAGGATAATACAAAGGATCATTCCTTCAATTAAAAAGGTTCATTCCTTAATTGAAAGGATCATACATTAATTAACAAGAGAAAAATATGAGAGAAAAAACAGAAAGTTCAGTAGCCTGCAACCATCACAAAGTAGGCTTCTTAGGGCTGCTCGTCACATTAGGCATCGTGTTCGGAGACATCGGAACATCACCCCTCTATGTAATGAAGGCCATCCTCCATACAGGCGAAACCATCAACGAAAGTACTATTCTGGGCGCATTGTCCTGTATCATCTGGACACTCACCCTTCAGACCACCATCAAATACGTATGTGTGGCGCTGCGTGCCGACAACAATGGCGAGGGAGGCATCCTTGCCCTCTACGCCCTGCTGCGCCGACTCAAGAGCAAGTGGATTTACATTCTTGCCATCATTGGCGCAAGCACCCTGCTGGCAGACGGAATCATCACCCCTGCCATCACGGTGACCACGGCCATCGAAGGACTCGAGAGCATCAGTCCCAACCTACCAGTCATTCCCATCACCCTTGCCATCATCACCATCATCTTCTTCGTGCAGCGTTTTGGTACAGAGAGCATAGGCAAATCGTTTGGCGTCTTCATGCTGCTATGGTTCCTGCTGCTGGGTGTGGTGGGAGCATTCAGCATCACGTCTTACCCATTGATACTGAAGGCTTTCAACCCCTATTACGCAGCCATACTGCTGGCAAGATCTCCTGAATGGTTCTTGATTCTGGGTGCCGTATTTCTCTGTACCACCGGTGCAGAGGCTCTCTACTCCGACCTGGGGCATTGCGGCAGAAAGAACATCGCCATCAGTTGGGGATTCGTAAAGACCATGCTCATTCTCAACTATCTGGGTCAGGGAGCATGGGTGCTGAACCATATCCAGACTGCCTCCTCCGTGAATCCGTTCTTTTCCATCATGCCGCAGAGCCTGCTGTTCTTCGCCATCATCATGGCCACAGGTGCTGCAATCGTTGCGAGTCAGGCACTCATCAGCGGAACCTTCTCCATTTTGAGCGAAGCCATGAACCTTCACTTCTGGCCACGCATGCGAATTAAGCACCCTACCCATGTTAAGGGGCAACTCTATATCCCGATGATCAACCTCGCCATGTACATCGGCGTGGTGCTCATCATCCTGCTCTTCCGCGACTCCTCACACATGGAAGCAGCCTACGGACTTGCCATTACCATCACCATGCTGATGACCACCCTGCTGCTCGGTTTCTACCTGCACAGCAAGGGCGTGGCACGGGTCTTCACCCTGCTGTTTATGGGCGCATACTGCACCATCGAAGCCATCTTCCTGGCAGCCAATCTGTCAAAATTCCTTGCAGGAGGATGGTGTACGATGCTCATCGGCGGAATCCTGTTCCTGATGATGTATGTATGGGTGAGAGCCATGAAGATACGCTGCCATTATATCAGTACCAAACCGCTGGATGACTATTATCAGATTATCTCCGATATCAAGGCCGACGAAAGCATTCCCAAGTACGCGTCCAACCTTGTATATGTAAATCATGCCGGCAAGGAAGGTGCTGTAGATGACAAACTGCTCTATTCCATCATCAACAAGCAACCTAAACGAGCCGATCATTACTGGCTTATCAATATGGATTTTGTTGATACACCAGACACACTGGAATACCGCTGCGAAACCCTGGTACCCGATACTCTTTACAGCATAACGATGCACATAGGTTTCCGCATAGAGCCTCGGGTAAGCCTCTATCTGAGACAAGTGGTGGAAGACCTTGTGGATGACAAAAAGGTGGATCTGACCAGTTCATACACCTCACTTCGCAAAAATGGTATTTTTGGCGACTTCCGCTTCATCATTATCCACCGCGTATATTACCCGGAAAGTTCCGACAATCGTCAACAGAATTTACTGATGAGTATCTACGCTCTTATCTGCAAGATAGGCATTGATGAGCCAAAGGCATTGGGACTTGACACTTCTATGGTGACAGTGGAACGTGTACCGCTCATCATCAACCAACGCAACAAGAGTATCAGGCGCATTAAGCCAATAGTGGAAGAAAAGGAGGAACATTCCAATTAAATAATATTAGCAGAGGAGAATAGATATCCTCTGATTAGCAGAAATAAATAAACCGGCTGACTTTATGTAACAAACATAAAATCAGCCGGCTATGTATTTTAAAATTCACATGTATCAGGGTCAGAACCTATTCTATCAGCCTTCAGTATTGCGATTTCAAGCATTTAGTCGATCATTATAGGCTGACCTGTGGAAATCTTAATTAGTTACTATACGCACTCTCACCATGCTCGTAGATGTCGAGACCTTCCTCCTCTACTCGCTTGTCAA
>ERZ1034882.691-NODE-691-length-14874-cov-5.739254_pt1 | contig 14874 bp, 14 predicted proteins | sample MGYA00520606_ERZ1034882 | MGnify/ENA primary metagenome ERZ1034882 (study PRJEB33766, sample SAMN09781726) | gut metagenome | biome: gut microbiome | host: Homo sapiens | place: Madagascar | study: EMG produced TPA metagenomics assembly of the PRJNA485056 data set...
CAATAGTCGTGTTCACATTATCACTGTCTGTATCTATAATAAGCTTATTTCCCGAATATTCAATCGAAACCGGAACGATCTTCCTATCAGAAATACTGTCATGTGACGCAGAAAGTATATCATCAAGTATCCCTGCGGCTGTGTCATCTCCTGTAGATGTAGCAAAATACATAAGATTTATACCAAGAAAATACACATTCGGAGTATCATCATTATATCCGAAGAAGGTCAGTGTATGGGTATCATATCTGAAAGTTCCTAAGGGATTATCAAGGTATGCTATATATCCTGTGGTAAATTTCCTGTCTCCGTACATAAACGGTCCTGTGGATATATTCTGTCCGTTTATGGTAAGCTCCGGATAACTGTTGGTAAATCTTATCTCCTGATGTAACACATTAAGGAATTTCTGCTCCTTACTTCCTGATGTTACCGGCATATGAGTAGTATCTATCACCACTCTGACACCCTTCTCTCCAAGCTTTCTTACCAGATTCTCGGCATTTGCCCTGTTTCTGTACTCAAAGCCTGAAAGGAATATGGTATCATAGCCTGCCAGCTCATCCATATCATAATCATCAATATAAATACTGTCTCCCATTTTAAAGCACGGGTACAGAGTTGTCATCTCATCAGCGTACTTTCCTATGGCGATATCTTTATACTCTGATACCACACCAAAATTCTCACCGAAACTTAATGTACCATTTGCAGACAGCTTAAACACATAACCCGTATCTGTTTCGGAAACCAGGCTGTAGCCACACTTATCTGCCGCAGCCAAAAGCTCCTCTTCCGTGCCCTCGCTGTGTGCCAGCTTATTCTTCTGTACCAGCACAGCGTCATCTCCAAGCTCTATGCTCCGGTCAAATACATATAAAAATCTTCCCTGTTCCAGTGCCTCATTAAGCAGCACTATATTTCTTCCGGTGACGGCTCCCTGCCATGCCCAGCCGAAGGTATATGCCACGCCCTCATCTCCACTTACACCAAAGGAAGGGTATGAACCGTATTCACTGCTGTCCATTACCGACGCTCTCTGGACGGTATTATCCCTTAAAAGACTCACATCCCTCTTTGTTGAGGGACCGGCATTTATCCTGTAATCGTTAAGCATAAGGGATGGAATTATCTCAAGGATAAGTATACCTGCCACCACTGCAAGATATCTGTTCTTTATGGTCTTCCACTCCATAAGTGAGGCAAAGAAGAATCCATACATCATAGGTGAAAATCTTGTCATCCAGAAGAGACTGCTAAAGGGCAGCTTAGACAGAAATACTGCTGCCGACGTGGTAGTAAGTGCCACAAGTATGATGGCAAATATAAACCCTGCCGTACGTTTTCCCCTGGCAAGAAATGCCCCTAATATGCATATGAGTATCACACCTATACCGAAATAATAAACGTCCCTGGAATTGATCACAAACCTGTAAAACGGATTTAACGATACACTTAGTGGGTATGAATAATCCACAAGTATGGTAGATCCGGTCTGCTCTGCGGCGGCGACTCCGCCACCTGAAAGGGCAGGAACTATGATGATACCTGCAAGAAGTATTCCGCATACCATGTAGCAAAGTGCCATAAACATCCTCTTCCAGTCCTTATTTATAAGCTGATCTATAAAGAGGTATATGAAGGCAGCAAGTCCTGTTATGGCTGTAACCATCACATGTCCAAGTACCATAAAGAACATACTTGCAAATAAACCAACAGCTGCTTTCTTAGACTTATCATGTACATATCTGCACAGGAAAAATATCACATAAGGTGTTATGGCTGTGGTTATGATCTGTGGGAGATTTCCGTCACAGAAGGACACCTTGATTATGGCAGGCATAAAGAACCAGAGAACTCCGGCAGGCACGCCGACCCACCTTCTGTCTGTTATGTTTCCCCATATGACAAACGGGAGACCGCCCGCAAAGAATACGATTCCAAGAAGAAGTATATAGGCTGATATAACATCCCCACCGGCGAAGAAAAGACAAAGTGCCATAACATAATATGAAAGAGGCGGCCAGTATCTGTACAACTGGATACCGTTATACCATTTCATATCAAACAAAGGGTACAGATCCCCCTTCTTTAATGCCTGGTACATATACTGTCCCTTGTACATGTGACCCCAGATGTCATTTCCCGACGGCTCCCAGTTAATGGCATGGAGCACCAGAACAAGGATCACGCTTAATGAAAGCAGTATAAATATTCCTGTTAAATTGTATATCCACCTCTGCCTGTTCTCTCTCTGCTTCACTTTAATCTTCTACTCCGCTATTTATTTCATCCAGTATCATATCCGTAAGAGTACTTATATTCTGATCTGCATAGGAATCCTGCTCATCCATCAGATTTAATACATAGGTTCTGGCAGGAGTCTCGCTTATTTCAAGCATTAACAGCACCCAGCCATTTGCATTTAATATGACCTGTATTCTATCCTTGAAGTATCTGGCACACTTCTCAAGTGTCGGGTTGATCTTGTCAAAGGGCTCCACATCGTTAAGGGTCTTTGACTGGTAACTGTCAACGAAATCTTCTATCTGTTTTTCCACTTCACCAAACTTTATAAATCCGCTCTTAAGCTTGGTAACATGAAGGACGATCTCCCATGTATGAGGGTGCACATCCCCCAATCTGCCGTTTATATATATGGCATGTCTGGCATTAAGATAAAACTTGAATTTATACTGCTGGTATCTCATATACTGTCCTGCCTCCTGATCTCCTATACTGATTTCTCATATTTATCTCTTATTAATTTCTTATACCAATTTTTTACACAAACGTCTCGCTCTGTTATCTTATACCGTTTTCCGTATATGAATCCATTATCGCCACCATATTTCTGCCATCATCATATTCAATACTGTGCCTTACTCCAACATCAAGCCCCGCAACTGCCTCATCAAAGTGCTTTACCAGCTCTTCATATCTGATAGTTACCTGTTCCCTGTCTGCTTTATATGAGAACACCACGAACACTCCGCCCCTTAGCCGGCCTAGCACCTCATTATCTCCAATGAATTCCTTAAACCTCTGTATACACTTAAACATCTGGTCCCTTGAGATATGGATCTGGTCAAATATCACTCCAAAGAACATCATGTGAACATTTTCCATGCCACGCTTCTTGGATTTTACCATCAGATCTCTCATGGTAAATACATTAAATACCGACACACCATTCACAGTCTCTATACCGGTATTAAAGCCATAGTTGTTGTCTGCAGCCACCGGACTCTTAGTCTCAGTTTCCTCAGACGTATCCGACATAAGCTCCTCGGAGAGATCCTCCATGTCCTGGTTTCTCCGCTCCAGCATATCCTGGACATTGATATATTTCTTCTCCGCACTGCCCCATACCCCAAGCATTATCTCCAGTATAGCAAGCATCATAAGGCAGATCAGGGCAAGTATCATATAGACATAATACGAGTGCTTTATCATTCCCATATCTGCCTTTACGGTATATATATCAGATATCACAGCGATCTCCATATTTGAATCTGCGCCTCTAAACACCGCAGACGCAATAGACACTTCCTGTTCTTCTATCCGATCATAAAATCGGCTCTTATCCTTAAGAGCGCCAAGACCTTTCGTAGTCACAATATCCCTGGCAAATATAACCTCATTTTCCTTGGTAAGCACATAGAATCTGCTGCCGGAAGACTCCAGAGAATCCATATACTCTATTATCTCCTGATCATTCCTGCCATCACTGTACATCAGGAACAAAGTATCACCAAGCTGCCTGGCCATCCTGTTCTGATCATCGTCATATCGGTCAAGAACGTCATACTCATAGTTACTCATCTCCACCACCGCCGCAAGGGTTACCAGTGCCATAAATACTGCTATCCCAAGGGTAAACAGTACCTTTTTTTTCTTAATGCTCTTTTTATTTTTCCTGCTTTTGCTTTTCTCGCCAAGCTTCTTACTCATTATTATTTACCTCGTTTCGAAGTCTCTCTAAAAATTCCGACGCCCCAAGAAAGTCCTTCTTTATAATCTGCCCAAAGCTGTGCCATTCCTCCGTCATGGTCCTGTTCTTCCATGACTGCACTCCCTTTATGGAATTGATTATACCTGCAAATCTGAACCAGAAAATAACAAAATTGTAAAACGGAAGGATGAATACTGTATACCATTTTCTCATGTAATATCTTCTGATATCCTTAAATTCCTTAAGGAACATGATTATGCATATATACATGAGTCCATTTGCAATGGCATACAGAAAATACATGAACAGAGTGGACAGTACCACCAGCTTAAGGGGATAATTGATAAATGCAAGACATATCAAGGCAAAGTACCATATCATACGGGGAAATGCGAAGGTGTGGTCATACATGAGCACCCTGGTAACAAAGTCAGACACAAACCCTCTGGCTGCATGGAGCTTTTCTTTTCTGAACATATGCATTACCTCCAGCTCACCGCTCTGCCAGCGCTGTCTCTGCACATATAATTTGTTAAGGGACTCTATAGGATCAACGAAGAAGATGGCATTATAGCAAAGAGAGATCTTCTTTCCCATTCCATCTCGTATCTGAAAGGTGACGTCAGTATCCTCACAAACAGTATCTGTATTATATAACTTACTCTTTAATATTGACGACTTCCTAAAGGCTGAAAATGCTCCCGAAAGGGTAAATATACTATTCAACTCTGACTGGAAATTTCTGCCTGCAAGAAACGCCTGACAATACTCACTAAACTCCAGTTTCTGCATGAAACGCTTGAAAAATCCCCTGGTCTCGTCAATCTGCGTAGGATTTGTAAGTATAGTACCCGTAAGACAATCCACGTCATCTTCATTTTCAAACATAGTTACCATATTTCTTATGGCTGAGGTCTCAAGTACTCCGTCACTGTCTATGTGGATGATGTACTTGCCGTTGCTATTAAAAAGAGCAAGATTTAATGCTCTGGACTTTCCCTGCTTGGCATTGAGCCAGTTCATGTGAAGTTCCGGGAAATCCTTCTGACACTGACAAAATATTGAGAAGCTGTCATCCTTTGTCATGTTATTTACAATCAATATATCTATCTTATCCTTTGGATAGTCCGACTCCATTATGGATTCTATACATTGTCTGAAGGTCTGCTCTGAATTATATACCGGGATTATCAGCGTTATCTCCGGATAGAACACCAACGGTGAATACCTGCGTTTTTTTATCCTTCGCTTTATGAGTATAAAGAAATCTCCTATGGCAGGGATTATCTCCATTATAAGGGGGATTATTATCCAGGCAATCCAGAACATGACAGAGGATAAAAGAAGATCTTTAATTTCGCTCATAGTGGAACACACCTACCTTCTGCCTGATTATCTGCGGCTTGGTAAATACATAGAAATACAAAAATACCATACAAAGATAGAAGAATATCCTTCCCACTATAGTATGGGCTATAAAATAACAGTCACTGCCGAAGCATCTTATGAGAACACATATAAGGAATATCCTGAGAACATTTGAGATAAATATAAATATTGTTCCCACAACGCTTACGGCGATCTTCTCATATACATCGTACACCTGGAAGAACCACAGCAGGGACAGAAATGCCAGTATCTCTATAACACCCGAGCACTCAAAGTCTATATACATGGACAGATTGTCATGTCCGTTCTGTATAAACAATATCCCCTGATTGAAATAGGATTCATACATACCCGATGCCATGCCAAGTATGCCTGCCGCTGCGGAAACAGCCTTCTGCAGAAATCCCACAACATATGGTTCAATAAGGATCATGGAAAATATAAGCACTCCAACACTTCCTGTGATGAAGTACCATACTCCCATCTCCGCTCTCTTCATGACTGTCAGCACATATATCCAAATTATCAAAAATAATATTACTACCCAATTCATACAGATTTCTTTTTCTTTCTTCTATACAATGCAACTCCGCCTACAGCAACAAGACATATAGAAATACCAAGCCATGGTGCTGTGGAAGAACCTGCTATGGTCACGCCCTGACTGCCAAGGTTAGGATTGTATATGGTTATGGTTCCCATCTGATCAGGATCAATGCCTGTATATTCCGCAAGCTTTGAAAGGCTTAAGGAAAATTCTATCTCATCGCCCTTTGCCCCCTGTCCATGGACAGAATCATATATTGTAAGGGCAACATTACTTCCCAGCTCGTCACCGCCGCTGTATCCGAAGAACATCTTAAGACCTGTGTAGGTTCCGGTCGCGGTAGGTATGCCCTTGCTCCAGTCAATCCTTCCACCGGATTCATTCTGTATCTGTATAGGGAACTGTCTTCCGTTTATATTGATGTACCATATCTGTATCTGCATATTGCTGGTATACAGGTCATTTGTCTTAAAATGTCCGAAGAGCTTATCTCCGCTTATGGCAAGCTGTCCGTAATGGTTACACTCTGCGTTGTTGCTGCTATAGGTTATGGTGGTCTTAGGATAACCATCCCAGTCACCGTAATGGCCATCTATGGTAAGAGCTCCTGTAACTACGATATCTCCGTCTCCCGATGTGACATCCACGTCTCCTGCCGTAGCAACAGGTGCGGTATCTGCCACGTCATTTTTCCCGGAGGAAGTGATAACTGTTTCGTCGTCAGACGCTGCCTTAACCACTGAAACCGGATACCATAATACCAGTACCACAGCCAGTACCACTGCTATAAGCTTACTCATATTATTCAACTGTTTAAGATTAAATAAATGTCTCATAATATCACCTCACGATTATTATTAGCATGAAATGCAACGTCCCCAACCTCATAAACAAATAATGGGTTTTCTGCAATATCCAGCCTGTTAAGTTTAAACTCCGTCTTATCTATAAGTCCTGCAAGCTGGTCATAAAAGAAATCTCCTATATCCTCCACGCTTGCCCCATTCTCTGAAAATGGCTCCATATCGTTGAGGTATCTTCCCTCATACTGATGAAGAAATGACTCCACAAGCCGGTCGATACTGCCAATCTCCATATCGGTGGTATCGTTTTCAAGGACTCCGCAACTTTTTCTCTCTACATATACTGATATGTGAAAGGTGTGACCATGTTCACTTTCTCTGCCACTGAAGCTGTGGGTAGCATTCATATTATATCTGCAAATGTAATAATCCTTCATATCCACATCACTCCCTTACCTTAACACGACTTATGGCAAAGCACGCCATGATACTCACGCTACTTCTTCTAGCTTCATTCCATTGTTTTAATCTGCTATCCATTTTCGACCATATAGTACTTCACATTATTTTTTTCGTCAATATAATCATGAACAATTCATTAACATTTCACAATTACAATGTTCACGTTTATGCATTTTTACGCGCAACTGTTGCAATAATAAACAAAACACCCTGTAGAGGATATCTATATACGATCTGTATATGACATATCCCCCACAGGGTGCCCTATGTTTTAAACTAATTTCTTCTCATAGCAGAGAAACGGCTGTTCATACAGATCACATTCCCCCACTATGTTAAATTTAAGCTTATTATATGACTTTATTGCCTTGAGGTTATTTTTATTTACAAGGAAATGGATACTCCTGTACCCGCGTTTCTTTAGTTCCTCCATGCCTGCCTTAAGCATTTTTACGGCAATACCCCGGTTCTGGCACTCCGGATGTACTGCAAGTCTTGACAGTTCTCCTCCGGGAGCAAGCTCCGGTGACCAGCACTCAAGTGCTTCCACATTTTCATCCTTGTCAATGGAAACTGACGCAATTACCCTGCCATCCTTTTCCTTCATTACAAACAAAGCATTTCTTGAAAGATCATAATCTATCTCTCCTGTACCCGGATAATGTTCATCCCAGGGACAGTACTCCCTTCCAAGCTGGAGCTTGTACAACCTGAGTATTTCGTCTCTGTCGTCAGATGTGGCTGCCACTATAATGTTTGTTGTATTTTCTTCCATATTTTACACCTTTTACTCTCTTATATTATAAAAGGTGTGCTCTCATATCCTCATCGCTCATGTTGATAAGGTATGCCGGAGCTATATCAAACACTGTCTTACAGCCTGTAACACCCTCGCTGTTAAGTCTGTGGATGGCTCTTGCATACGCTGCAAGAACTGCACCTGTGAACTCAGGATTAGAATCAAGCTTGAGGCTGTACTCTATTACATGCTTATGCTCTCCCTCAAAGCCTGTAACACCTGTTCTTATAACTGATCCACCATGTGGAAGTCCGCTGTGATCCCGGTCCATCTCTTCCTTTGTGATGAAATGTACTGTTGTATCATAATCAGCAAAATAGTTAGGCATTTCCTTGATCTCCTTCTCTATTCTTGCCTTATCTGCACCTTCCTTGGCAACAACATAAGCAACTCTTGTGTGCTTCTGTCTTGTTGTAAGCTCAGGATTTTCTCCGTTTCTTACCTTTTCAACAGCCTCCGGAACAGGAACTGTATACTGTCTTGCGTCCAGGACGCCTTCTATTCTTCTGCAGGCATCTGAATGTCCCTGGCTTACGCCTCTGCCCCAGAAGGTATAATCCTTACCGTTGTTAAGGATCGCATTCGCATATAATCTGTTTAATGAGAACATTCCCGGATCCCAGCCTACTGATATCATTGCTGTCTTGCCGGCTTCCTTTGCTGCCTTGTCAACATTTGCAAAATGTACAGGAATATTTGCATGGGTGTCAAATGAATCTATGCAGTTAAAGTTCTTGGCGATCTCCGGTGTAAGTGTTGGCAGATCCGTTGCACTTCCTCCACAGATGACCATTACATCAATGTCATCCTTATACTGCTCTGCGTCAGAAAGCTTTGCTACCTTAACGCCCTCTGTCTTTATTGTCACGCTTGCAGGATCACGTCTTGTGAACACTGCCACAAGCTCCATATCCTCATTATTCTTCACGGCAGCTTCAACGCCTCTGCCTAAATTTCCATAACCGGCTATACCTATTCTTATCATGTCTGTTGTCCTTTCGTTATTATATTCTTAAGTATTTATGCCATTATCGTTAAATAATATAAATCATTTACAGTAAATACTTCTTTTAATAAATATAATAACGAAATTGCCTCTATCTTTCAATAATTAATTTAATATCTTCAACTATCTGCTCCGGAGTAAGGTGATTGTCCTTCATGACAGTATCCACATCATATCTGTCAAGGAACTCCTTCTTTATTCCGTAGTTTCTGGTCTTCACGTCCGAAGCTCCGTAAAATCTTGAGATCTTCTCGCCAAAGCCTCCGTCAAGGATACCATCCTCAAGAGTGATCACCAGTTCATGATCCGCCTTTAAGGATCTAAGAAGTTCTTCATCCACACCTGTTATATAGTACGGATTGATAAGGGTGGCATCCATGCCTGTCTGCTCCTTAAGAAGCTCCCTTGTCCTATCTCCAAGACCATAGAATGAGCCAAGACCTATAATGGCAACCTTGCTTCCCTTGTGGGTAACTTCATACTTGTTAAGTATTGAAAAATCCTTGTCCACCTTCCTGCCATCGGATATAAATTCACCGCCAGGCACACGGATCGCCACCGGATATTCTGTCTGGTCAATACTCCAGTCAAGCATTGCAAGGTATTCTTCCTTTGTTACAGGGGCAAGATACACCAATCCCGGTATATTGGACATCATTGGAATGTCATATATTCCAAGATGTGTCACGTCGTTCATTCCCCATATGGAAGCTGAAAATGTTATTATGGTGGCAGGATTTCCATTTACACAGAGATCCTGGGATAACTGATCGTAGGTTCTCTGGATAAAGGTGCTGTATACACCATATACAGGCTTGCCGCCATTTGCAGCGATACCTGATGCCAGTGCGACGGCAGTCTCCTCTGCGATACCAACATCCACAAACTGCGCACCTGCTTCCTTACGCTTGTCCTCGGTAAATCCCATAACTGTAGGGGTGGCAGATGTAATGGTAACAACCGACTTATCCTTCTTCATCTTGTCCATAAGGTAGTTACAGGTTATGCCTGAGTAATCCTCGCCGTCAAATTCATATAATGACTTTCCTGTCTCAATGTCGAACGGTCCGTTGTAATGCCACTGCTCCTTATGAGCCTCTGCCGGTGCGTAGCCCTTTCCTTTAAGGGTACGGATATGAACAACTACAGGCTTGCTGCTGTCCTTAACGGACTGGAATGCAGCTATAAGTGATGGGATATCATTTCCCTTGTCCACATATACATAATCAAGTCCCATAGCCTTAAAGAGATTGCACTCAGCCTTGCCATTTGTTTCACGGAGCAGCTTGAGATTGCTGTACAGTCCACCATGGTTCTCAGCTATTGACATATCATTATCATTTACAACAATGATGAGGTTTCCATCTATCTCTGCGGCATAATCAAGACCCTCAAGCGCCTCACCACCACTTAATGAGCCGTCTCCGATTATGGCAACAACATTGCCGGTCTCCCCCTTCACGTCACGTCCCTTGGCAAGTCCGCAGGCAAGACTTATGGAGGTTGAGGTGTGGCCGATTATAAAATGGTCATGCTCGCTTTCATCCGGATTGCTGTATCCTGACACATCATTATAATGCTCCTCATACAGGTAAGCGTCCTTTCTTCCGGTAAGCATTTTATGTGGGTATGTCTGATGGGATACATCAAATACTATTTTATCCTTAGGTGAATCAAATACATAATGCAGAGCTATGGTAGCCTCTACCATACCAAAGTTCGGTCCGAAGTGACCACCGTGGATACTTGCTCGCTTTAAAAGTGCACTACGCATTTCCTCTGCAAGACTCACAAGCTCTTCTGCTGATAATTTCTTCACATCTTCAGGTCCGTTGATCTTCTCGATATACATATACATAATCCTCCTGATTTTTTATTATTAGAGAGTTTTCAATGCCCATGTCCGTCATAATGACACCTGAGCATCCTATTCTTCTTGATTATAATACCTGAACTTAGCTTTAGATCAAGAGTATTTTATATTGCCTCTTAAAATGTAAAAGTAACTTTTCATATGATCTTTTTAACCTGTTTCGTAATATCATTCTATCTTCATGTTTTTACCTGTTTGATATTTATGATCATAGTTTATAAACTTATATGTAATTTCAGACATTTTTAATCTGCCATCACATAACCGCCAGAAGTATGGTTCCTGCAATGATAGCAACAAGACCTTCCCCTGACTTAATATTTAACCGCTCATTAAATACTATCCTTGAGAAAACAATAGTAACCAGAATACTCAATTTGTCTATAGGCACTACCACACTGGCAGGGCCTTCCTTTAATGCCCTGTAGTAGCACAGCCATGAAGCTCCGGTAGCTATGCCTGAAAGGATTATGAACAAAAGCTCACGTCCTTCTATCTTCTTCACCTCTGAACATTTTCCCGTAACAAGCACCATGAACCATGCCATAAGTAACACTACGGTAGTTCGGATAGCAGTTCCAAGATTGGAGTCGATATCCTCTATTCCTACCTTGCCAAGTATGGCTGTCACACTGGCAAATACTGCCGACAGTACTGCATATATAAGCCAGCCTCTGCTGTCCTTGTCTCTGTCTGCCTCTGTAGATGCTTTTCTGTCTATCATCATAAGAGTACCCACAGCAATAAGTACAACGGATACTATCTTAACAGGACTTAAGCCTTCCCCAAGAAATATCAGTGCCAGAAGTATGGTAAGCACTGTGCTTGATTTGTCTATAGGTACTACCTTGTTGATATCACCCTTCTGCAAAGCCCTGAAATAGCACAGCCATGAGGCTCCCGTTGCCAGTCCCGACAGCACAAGAAATACCAGTGTTTTTGTGCTTATGTTACCTATCTGGGTTCCGCTCCCGACTATAAGTACCATTATCCAGGAAAATACCAGCACCACTATAGTCCTTACTGCTGTTGCCACATTCGAATCAGTCTTCTTTATTCCGATTTTTGCCAGGATAGATGTTATTCCTGCAAAAAAAGACGAGCCTACTGCAAATAAGATCCACATAATAATTCCTCTTTTCACATCATGTCGGGCAGATCAGTTCCCGGCAGGCTTATATTATCCTATACAATATTAGTCTTTTTTTGTGGGATTTTCAATCTGTCATATATATGTTGCATGTCATTACCCATACACTTGTTACATATCCTTACTCATACATATGCTGCATACCATTACTTATATATGAGCTTTATGTGCTTACTGGAATTTGTATATCTTTTTTGCGATCCTGTAGCCTCCGATGGTTATCTTCTTTCCAAGATGTCCCGGCAGATTAGTAAATCCACTCAGCTTGGTGTATCTGAGCCTGTAATACAGCGCCCTGTGCTCCTGTTTCATATCTGTCCATAATGCGTGAAATCTCGCCAGTGCCAGTGCGTCTCCCGCCAGAAGAAGATGTATGGAAGAAATAGCCATCATAATAGACACATTCCTGCACATGTACTCCGCAAGCTTAGGGCTCTGTGCCTTAACCTTATTCAGATCAACGCACTCAGCAATGATCTTGGTCACTCTGATCTGCTGCTCTATCCTGGAGATCATCACCTGTTCATTTACAGACTGATCAGGTCTGCCCAGATAATACTGATATAAGGGCATATCCATGTAGTAGAGCTTCTTGGCATATGGCAGCGGATAATATGCAAATATATTATCTACATAAAATGTATGCTCCGGAAGGACTACTCCGCACTCTTTTAACATCTCTGTCCTGTAAACCAGTGCATGCATTATAAGATACTGGGACGGCTTAAAGAACTTAATATCATTCCATCCGCACATCTGCTCTACAGGGAATACATTTCTATAGTTTATAGTCTTTGTCTTGCCCTCATCAAGATGATTATATGTATAATTGCAGACGATCAGATCCGGCTCATCTGCCTTTTCCAGAAAATCTCCTATGGTATCAAGAAGCTTCATATAGGAATCCTCATCAAACCAGTCATCAGAATCCACCACCTTGAAATATTCACCTGTGGCAGCTGCAAGACCTGCATTTACCCCGGAACCATGTCCACCGTTTTCCTTATGTATGACCTTGACGATATCCGGATATCTGTCGTGATAGCCGTCTGCAATAACTCCTGTGTTATCTGTGGAACCATCGTCCACAACGATAACCTCCACGTCCTTTCCTCCCACCACAAGGGAATCGAGGCACCTGTCAAGATACTGCTCTGAATTATAGCTTGGAACTGCTATGGTAAGTTTTTTTCTTGTGTACATAAAAAGACCTCCTGTCTGTTATATCAATTTATTTTCATGTAACTTCCTTATCTGTATCCATGTTACAAAAATTGATTAAATAAACACGAGGTCTTTTCCTAAATATTTTGTAAATTTTTCCTAAAGCATAAAATTCAAATCACAGATTAAGCCTGTAGCCTGCTCATATTTCCTGTTTTTTTCCTGTTCCGAAAGTATATGCTGCTGCATGTCGTTAAAGGTATCACAGATCTCCTCAAATTCCTGATCCCCCTGATAATCAATGGAAACTGTCAGGTCATTATCCTTTATCCGCTTTACCCCACGTTCAAGCTCATTAAGGGGCTGCATGATATGCTTCGTAAGAGTCCTGGTGAAGAACATGCTCACCACCACAAGGGTTGCGATACACAATATAAAGAGTTTAATTTGCAGTAGGTTAAATATAAAAAGTCCATATGCTGTCATGTGCTACATAACTTTATTTTCAAGGACGCCTATGTCTTCTATCTCACATCTTACAGTATCTCCCGGCTTAAGGAATACCGGTGGGTTCATACCCATTTAAAATTTGCCATCACAGTTTTAATGTGACAAGTGCCGCCTTTATGCTGATTCTTTTCATATCCTCCGTATCTACCGCTGAACTTTTGTTATCATCCATCTGCAAATGTGCATAGTTGTCAAGTATTCCTATCGCCACATAAAGCCGCTCCTTAAGATCCGGAAGCTTCTTAAGCTCTTCGGGGCATTTCTCCATAAGTCTTAAGACTGCCTCCTCCATTATCTTGTCATATAACGCTCTTACATCCTCATCAATATGCCTGAGGCTCTCCAGCTCTTCATGTATTCCGTAATACTTTTTGTGAAGCACATAGAACTGATCCAGGGCGTAGGCAAGCATTTCCTCCATATCCTTAAACCGGGAAAGTCTGCTTTCCTCTGTACCTGAAAATGTCCTTATATTTGCAAAGCAATACTCAATGGCGGCAAGGAGCATTTCCTTTTTATTCTTGAGGCATTGAACACTTTTTCTCATTAACAAAGAAACGATAAAACACGGCAGCCATTTGAAATTGCCTACGGCAAGGGTTGCTGCAACGTAACGATGTCAGAGACATCATTACAATAAATAAAAGATGGCATACAGGTTGCTTTTACACAACATGTATGCCATCTATCTTTTCATTCTTAAACTGACATAATTAATAATTCTCTTCGTGAACCTCGAAGTAGCTCTGAGGATGGTTACATACAGGGCATACCTCCGGAGCCTTTGTTCCAACTACGATATGACCACAGTTACGGCACTCCCATACCTTAACCTCACTCTTCTCAAATACCTGTGCTGTCTCAATATTCTTAAGAAGTGCACGATATCTCTCCTCATGGTGCTTCTCAATCTCACCTACAGCTCTGAACTTGGCAGCAAGCTCAGGGAAGCCCTCTTCCTCAGCAGTCCTGGCAAATCCCTCATACATATCTGTCCACTCGTAGTTCTCGCCCTCTGCCGCAGCGGCAAGATTAGCCTTTGTATCGCCAATTCCTGCCAGCTCCTTAAACCACATCTTTGCATGCTCCTTCTCATTGTCTGCTGTCTTAAGGAACAATGCCGACATCTGCTCATAGCCCTCTTTCTTGGCTACAGAAGCGAAATATGTGTATTTATTTCTTGCTTGTGATTCTCCTGCAAACGCCTCCTGTAAAT
>ERZ1034882.697-NODE-697-length-14772-cov-5.366243_pt1 | contig 14772 bp, 12 predicted proteins | sample MGYA00520606_ERZ1034882 | MGnify/ENA primary metagenome ERZ1034882 (study PRJEB33766, sample SAMN09781726) | gut metagenome | biome: gut microbiome | host: Homo sapiens | place: Madagascar | study: EMG produced TPA metagenomics assembly of the PRJNA485056 data set...
GCTTAAGGCGGAAAAAAGTTTGGATGGCGTTGATCTTAAGGAACTAACGGAGAATCTTGGAAAGCTTGGTTCTTTGGATAAGGAAGAGGTCACGAAAAAGACCGCAGAGTTGATTGCTGTAGACTTCAAGAAAAACAAGGGTGGTGATGGTACGGATGGCGGAGAAAAGTAAGCCTATTTACCTATACGACTCTGAGAAAGCAAAACTTGTAAATGAGGAAACGCTAAAACTTTGGAAACGTTATGAAATTGACATGACGCTGCGAGAACTTAGCCCAAAGACGATTTACGGGTACAAAAACGATGCGTTCCAGTGGTTTATCTATATTTATGAGAACCAGGGCAATGAATCTGTAAAAGACTTGGACGAAGGCGATGTTGAAGAATTCTTGTTCTTTTGCAAGCAGAACGGTAACAACAGCCGCCGTATGAAGCGCAGAATGTCTACCATTTCGGCTTTTTATAAGTTTCTGCGCAAAAAGCGACTAATTGCTGAGAATCCAATGGAGTTTATTGATAGGCCAAAAAAGGATACAGATATTACAACACAAACGTACCTTACCAAAGAGCAAGTAACTGAAATGCGGAAAATCCTACAGGAAAACGTTGACAAAGCCGACGGCATTATGGTGAAGAACAATGCCTTGATGCTACAACTGTATGCTTTATTCTCGCTTTCTACAATGGCGCGAGTAAATGCTGTGCGCAATGTGCGGTGGGAAATGATCGATTTTGAGAACCGTATGGTGCTTGGTGTGTTGGAAAAAGAACAGCGTGTTGTTGATTTGATGTTTAATGAAGAAGTCAAAGAACTTCTTTTGAATCTTAAAAAGTTCCGTAAAGAAAATGACGTTGCGGATGGCGGATATGTGTTTGCGGCCACAATGTCAAAAGATGATGCGCAGCCAATTAGTGCCAGCACTGCCGATAAGTGGTGTAAGAAAATTGGCAAAATGATTGGTGAACCTACGCTGCATCCGCATGATTTCCGGCATAGCGGCGCTACGCTTTTGAAAAATGCTGGTATGAGCCTTGAAGATGTGTCTTCCCTGCTGAACCATATGGGCACGGATGTCACGAAGAAATTCTATATTAAGGAAGACAAGACCAGTATCCGTATGAAGAAGGATGAGTTTGAGGTCTGAGCTATGGCGACAAAGACTTTTACTACATACGACGATTTAATTGCCCACATAAAAAGCGGCATACAGGATGCGCTTGAAGGCGATGCACAGCAAATTTTGAAAGAGAAAATATCGAAGTCGGCCAGAGAACATGTAATTCTTGAGACGAATGGACGCGAGACGGAAGGCATTGATGATATGACCTCTATGGAAGGCGAAGTCACAATTGGCCAGAATGTCTTTAAGTTAAAGGTCAAGGACGTGGCCTCCCCTGCCACGTCTGTTTTCAAGCAACCGTTTGACGAATCCAAAAATGCTGCGGTTGGTGGAACTATGTTTGCCAACTGGATTGAAGATGGAAAGTGGGTCGACTTAAAGGCCATGCTGAATTATCGGCGTGGTATTGGTTGGAACCCAAAAGACCACGAAAAATGGTCTGATTACAGAACACGAGGTATGCCAAAATCAGAATGGAATTATAAGCCACGACGTGAGGCGCGACCTTTTATTGAGCCTGTGCAACAGGAACTAGAGCAAAACCCGCAAGAAATATTAGATGCTATAGAGAAAAGCATTTACAAATAAATGAGTAAGGAGGTAGATACGGATGGCAATTTCTTTTGGAGATTCAAAAAAGAAACTGACGCAAGAACAGGATCTACCAGTAGCTATGACGATGTCTGATGAAATTGAAACAATGGCAGTGAGTGTATATTCTGCCTCTGACGATTTCACCCGCAGCGGCAAATATAAGTGGTATGAACAGTATGAGGACAGCGCATACTCGACCATTGATAAGCTGAAAAACATCAAGATGGATGACAGCCAGATCAACCTGACACAGGAAGATAACAGCCAGTTTATCCCGTTTGAGATGCCGCGCTACTATGATGGCGTTGACCTGATGCAGATGCTGATCCAGGTGCATTATGTCAACAAGGAAAATCAGGACGGCATTGCCACGCCGGTGAATGTTACATACAGTGCGGACAAGATCCACTTTAACTGGTTGGTTGACAAGAATGTGACCAATGTGGAGGGTGAAGTCGATTTTGAAATCACGGCTACCGGTTCTAACGAAAAGAACGAATCCTATCTGTGGAAGAGCCGCCCGAATGGCAAGCTGAATATTTTGAAGTCCCTGGCCGGAAATGGTGTTATTAAGCCGAGCGATGACTGGTACACTGGTTTTGTGCAGCTGATGGATGAGAAAGTTTCTGAAGCTACCAAACAGGCACAGGCTGCTGCCCAGAGTGCCACCGAGGCCAAGACTGCCGTTGCGAATGTGGACAGCAAGATTTCCAGCGCTGCCGCCGGTATCAAGCAGGAGCTGCAGGCCGACCTTGACGCGAACTATGCCAAGAAAACAGAGCTTGACACGCTGAAAAACAAGGTAGACAACCTGAATGGTCTGGCCGATTTTGATGTGACCTTTAACAATGACACGAAGGAAATGACTTTCCTGAATGGCAGCGAGGAAATTAAAAAGGTCGCAATCGACACCAGCCCTTCTGCTGAATGGGTGACTGCTTACGGTAAAACGGTAGACAGCAAAGTTTCTGCCGCCGTAACGCCTGTGCAAACGGAGCTGACCGAGTACAAGACCACCAATGACAAGGCTGTAAAGGACTTGCAGGACAGTGTTGGCGACCTGCCGAATACGCTGCAGAGCGACTATTATAATAAGGAAGCTACCGATAAGCTGCTGGCCGAAAAGGCTAATGCCAGTGTGATCGACGAGGTAAAAAATACTGCTACCCAGGCCAAGAATGATGTGGCCAGTATGCAGACTACCGTTGATGCACTGAGCGGAGATGTTACGAATATCCAGGAACAGCTGAAAGACATGGTTACGAACCCTGGCCATGAGTATGACATCACCTATGAGGAAGACAAGCTGACGCTGTTGGAAGATGGAGCGCTGAAAACCCAGGTTACCATTACAGGCGGTGGCGGCGGACCCAGCACGAGCAGCACGATTACAATTGGCCGTGTTGGTGATGCCAGCATGACCGTTGTTTCCGGTGACCCGGCTGTTGTTGAATTTACCTTTAAGTCTGTGGACAATACGGGTGATGATACAGGCAATGCTACTGCTACCTGGTATGTTGGCAATACAAAAGTTGCCACCCAGACGATTATCCAGGGCAAGAATAGCTTTGACATTACCCAGTACCTGCACAGCGGCGACAATACGATTAAGCTGAGTGTTGTTGACAGCATGGACAGCGTTGCCACCAAGAAGTGGACCATCAATGTAGTTGAGTTCTATCTGGAATCCAGCTTTGATGACAGCCTGTTCTACAGCGGCGAGGTCACTTTCCGCTATACGCCGTATGGCAGCATTGACAAAAAGATCAGCTTTACGCTGGACGGTAAGGTGCTTAGCGGTACGACCAGCTCGGTTACCGGTCGCCAGATGACCTATACGATCCCAGTGCAGAGCCATGGCAGTCACCTGCTGGAAGTGAGCATGACGGCGGAGATCAACGGCAAGACCGTTACCTCGAATGTCATCCGTAAGGATATTATCTGGGTGACCGATGGCGACATGACGCCGATCATCAGCTGCGCGGTACAGGAGTATACGGCCAAGCAGTATTCTGTTGTGGCGATTGAGTACACTGTGTATGACCCGGCATCCAGCCAGGCTACTGTGAAGCTGGCCGAAGATGGCATTGAATCCGCTACCCTGACCGTAGGCCGTACCAAGCAGACATGGAGCTATAAATCTGCGTCCATCGGCAAGCATACGCTAACCATTACCTGTGGCGCTACTGTTAAGACCGTTACTGTAAACATTCAGGACCTTGGCATTACCATTGAGCCTGTTACTACGAACCTGGCCTTTGATTTTAACCCAAGCGGCAAGACCAACGCCAGTGCAGACCGGCTTTGGACCGATGGCCAGACCAGCCTGAGTGTAAGCGATAACTTTGACTGGAGCAATGGCGGCTACCAGATCGACAGTGACGGTGATACCTATTTTTGCGTAAAAGCGGGCACCAAAGCCACGATTGATTATAAGCTTTTTGCCGATGATGCGAAGAAACTTGGCAAGAATTTTAAGATGATTTTTAAGACCACCAATGTGCGGGACTATGATGCTACGGCGCTGACCTGCCTGAACGGTGGTATTGGCCTGAATGTGCAGGCCCAGAAAGTTGCGCTGACCAGTGAGCAGAACAGCATTGAATTGCCCACCTGCGAAGACGACTTTATGGAGTTTGAGCTGAATATTTTGCCGGACAGCCAGTACCGCGAAATGGTATTGTGGCTGGATGGCATCCCCTGCCGTGTTGAGCTATACGAATCTAGCGACAGCTTTACCCAGGCAAGCCCAGTTGGTATCACGATTGGTTCTGACGATTGCGACGTGTGGATCTACCGCATGAAGAGCTACATGATGAACCTGACCGATGATGAGATCCTGGACAACTTTATCGCGGACGCTAAGAACGCAGAGGAGATGGTGGAGCGCTATAACCGCAACAACATCACGAATGCGAGCGGTGAGCTTGATGCTGACCTGCTGGCAGAGCGCTGCCCGGATCTGCGCGTTATCAAGATTTCGGCGCCAACCTTTACGACCGGCAAGAAGAACGAAGTGGCAAATACGACCATCCAGCAGATTTATAAGAATGGCCGCGCCGTGGAAGATAACTGGACTGCTACCGGCTCCCACAAGGGCCAGGGCACTTCCTCGAATGCTTATGGCGAATCCGGCCGAAATATTGACATCAATTGCAGCGGTGGTTTTACATTTGGTGACGACAATACCGGCAGTACCTATGCTTTGACAGAGAACAGCGTGCCGGAGAAATACTTTAACATCAAGGTAAACGTTGCATCGTCTGAAAATGCAAACAACGCCTGCATTGCGGACGACTACAATAGTTTTAACCCGTATGTGCGCCAGGCCAAGAAGGACAACCCGAAGGTACGCGACACCATGGCGTTTTATCCGTGCGTTGTGTTTATCCAGGAGACGGATACAGACAACGCAACCGTATTCAAAGACGGCCAGTGGCATTTTTATGCCTGCGGTGACATTGGCAACTCTAAAAAGAACAATGATACAATGGGCATGGACCCGGAGAACCACAAGGAAGTTATCATTGAGATCGACAACAATACCGATGACCAGACCCGTTTCCTTTCTGACGATTTGAGCCAGGAGACATGGGACGGCGACCACAGCTTTGAGTTCCGTTATATCAACAAGAACTGCACCGATGAAGAGGTTCAGGCCGCTAAGGATGCCTGGCAGACCCTGCTGACATGGGTAGTGAATGCCGATGACGAGGAGTTTAAGGCACACTTTGAGGACCACTTCATCAAGGACAGCGCCCTGTATTTCTACCTGTTTACGGAGCGCCACACCATGGTTGATAACCGTGCGAAGAATGTGTTCCCGCATACGAGCGACCTTGTACATTGGGATTTTTGCTTTGACTACGACAACGATACCGGTATGGGCAACGATAACGAAGGCGGCTTGACGCTGACCTACGGTTATGAGGATACCGATACCATTGGTACAAAGAATGTCTTTAACGCCGCCGACTCCAAACTGTGGTGCAAGATCCGTGACCTGTTTGCGGATGACCTGCGCCAGATGTACCTGAACCGCGAGAGTGCTTTGGCATGGAGTGCAACCCGTATCCTGAAAAAGATCGAGGGTTACCAGGATGTAAAGCCTGAGAAGCTTTGGATCATGGATATGCGGCGCAAGTATTTCCGTACCTATGAAGATAACGGCACGACCAGCTACCTGCCAATGATGCACGGCAACAAGCGCCACCAGCGCAGACAGTTCCAGAAGTATCAGGAAAAGTATATTGCTTCCAAATACAATGGCACGACCTGCACGGCGGACGATATGACCATTCGTGGTTATACGCCGGAGAACTGGGCTGGGGTAAAGCCTGACGGTACTTTCCATATTGTGCCGTATGCCGACACTTATGTGAGTGTGTTGTACGGCTCCAATCCTGTGAAGATGCGCGGCAAGCGTGGCCAGACCTATGAGATCAAGTGCCCGATTGCGGCCATGAACGATACCGAGGTATATGTTTATAATGCAAGCCTGATCCGCAGCATTGGTGATATTTCCGGCTTCTATCCAGGCTATGTTGATTTCAGCCATGGCGTGAAGCTGACTGATTTGCAGATTGGCTCCGGTGTGGAAGGATACAGCAATACAAACCTGACCGACTTTGCGGTTGGCAACAATACGCTGCTGGAACACCTGAACCTGCAGAATGTGCCGAAGCTGCAAAAATCCATCAGCCTGGCGGGTTGTACGAACCTGACCGAGTTCCTGGCTGGCGGCAGTGGTATTACCGGCGTTGTGTTTGCTACGGGCGGCAAGATCCAGAAGGCTGAACTGCCTGCGATTGCCAGCCTAACGGCCAAAAACCTGAATTACCTTACGGATTTGACGATCAGCGACTACAGCAAGATCACAACTTTGGTAGCCGAGAACTGCCCGACCATTGACCTGGTAGAGATGCTGGGTAAATGTACCAGTCTGAACCGTGTGCGCATTACCGGCGTGGATTGGCACATGGAGAATACCAGCCTGCTGAATAAGCTGCTGGCTATGACCGGCCTGGATGAAAACGGCTACAATGCTGAACATTCTGTACTGGCTGGTAAGGCTCATGTGCCTGTGCTGCGTGAAAAGGAACTGGAGATCTTTAACGAACAGTGGCCTGACCTGAAGCTGACCTATAATACGCTGATCAATACCTTTGCCTGGACTTTTGTAAACAAGGACGGCAAGGTGCTGGATGTCCAGTATGTAGATAAGGGCGGCAAAGCTGTTGACCCTGTGACCCGTGCGGACAATCCTATCCCGACACCTACCTTGGAAAGCACCATCAGCACTGATTTTACATTTAGCGGCTGGGATACTGAGTTTACGCCTGCCTTTAGCAACATGACCGTTACGGCTGTGTATACCGAGAGTGTGCGCAAGTACACTGTGCGTTACATGAACCGTGGCATTGTGATGCAGAGCACTGTGGCTCCGTATGGCACGACCGTGCTGTATACCGGTGCGACACCGGCCTACACCGGCGAGGAAAGCGCTTATAAATTCTACCTTTTCAGCGGCTGGGATAAAGGCGGCTATGTGACCGGCGATAAGGATATCAATGCCGTATATGACAGTTTTGAGTATACGAGCGGTTGCTTTGACGGTAAGGAAATTGGCGATATGAAGCCTGTGGAGATCTATGCCATGACGAAGGTTGGTGTAGAATCCAGCGTTGTTACGGATAAAGACCAGGTACAGATCACCTTTGGCTCCGACTTTAGCTACGACGACATCAAGGAAAATGTGCTTGTGAAGAGTCCGATAGAGTTCACGGGCAAGAATTACCTGGATACTGGCGTGAAGCTGCTGGATGAGGACCGGGATTTTGTGCTGGCAATAGATTATATGATGGCAGCTACTACTACAGCGAACTCTGTACTGGCACAGTGCTACCAACAGAATGGCATGAATGGTTTCCGACTGTGGTACAACAATGGCGTTAAAGCAGCATGGGGCACCAGTTCCAGCAAAGAAAGCGCAGCCAGCACAGGAGCGCGTGAAATGCTTGTTATCCGCCATGTGAAGGGCGACAACAATTTGCACGTATACACCTCTAATATAAGCGGTGTTGATATAGGTTATGAAAGCCTGCAGAGAGACCGCACTACAAAGACGGATGCCACACTGGTATTTGGATGCAGTAAGGCTGATGACGGAGCGTTCGAGAACCATGCTGTGGGCAGTGTATACTGGGCAAAGATCTGGTTTGCAGACCTTGGCGATGCCGCATGCCGTGAACTGGCCAGCTGGACGCATGAAACACGTACTTATGAAGCGGCCGGTTTAAAACGGTTTTACCTGAGCGACAATACATCGAAGCGCTGCTCTATCACATTGCTTGATACTGTTTTGTTGGGCGGAAAAATGCAGATGGACAAAGACTACAACAACAATGGAGGCTGGGCGAAACCCACCACATTGAACACCTATCTGAATAGCCGCCTGTACAAGGCACTGCCGATTGGCTGGAGACAGCTGATCAAGAAGGTACAGATCCCTGGCAGCATTGGCGGCGGAAAAACTGACATTGCAACATCGGACTGCTATTTTGCTGTGCCGAGTATTATTGAGGTTTATCCGACCCAGAACTATGAGCCTTACATTTACGAAGGCACCGGTATCAGCTTTATGACGACTAATGAAAGCCGTAAATGCAAAGACCAGAATGGTGTGTATCAGGTGTATTGGACAAGATCCCCGTTTGTGTATAATAACTATTCGTCTTATTATATTGCAATCAATGCTGACGGTGATATGTCTAATTACGAGACGCCGAATACGTCTTACAGTGTCCGCGACATGTTCAGTATTTAAGGGTGGTGATTGAGTGTTTTACAAAGTTATGTATAATGGCCGCGTGATTGATGTGCTCGATCACTTGACCTATGTAAAGTATCAGCCGAAACATAAAGTAATGGTCCTGTGCTCCGTAGATGATGCACAGGGCTTTATTTCTTCTGACGGAAATACCATCTGGCACACAGAGGACTTGTATAAGATCCCCGTGGACGGTTTTGACACCGTGAAACTAATGCCGATTGATACCTATGAGTATCAGCAGTTGAAGGCGCTGGGCGGCAAGACGCCGGAAGAAATTATTGATGCTTACACTTTGACCTTGCTGGAAGGAGGCGTGCTGTGATGGAAGTGACCCCGTTTGTGGCGAGTTTGAGCCGCCTGTACAAGGGTGGCCGCATTGGCACGGCTACCATTCTGGCACTGAAAAAGGCTGGGAAAATCAGTGAGGATGAGTACCAGCTGATTATTAAAACGAAAGGAGTGTGAGTACATTGTATACTTTTTTGATTGGCGAAGATGACTCCCTGACGGCTACTGTTGTTGAACGAGTTATGGAACGCAGCAAGTTGGTGAATAATCTGCACTTTTTAGCTGACCCGGAATGCCGTGGTATGGATATGTCTGATTTTGAGTTGACAATGAAATATAAATTGCCGATTAGTCATAGAACCATGTCTGAGGTTTTAAAAAAATCTGATGAGCTGTACAAGGACATGTTGGAGTACAAACTGCCTTTTGATACAGCACTGACCAGTGAGCCGGGCGACATTGAGATCGTGCTGACGTTCACTAATGTGACAATGGATGAGGATGGCAGACTTACACAGTATGTGCGCCATGTAGCGCCAGGAAGTATTAAGATTGTGCCTATTGCGGCTTGGTGTGATATTGTCCCGGATGAAATGCTTACTGCGGTTGACCAGAGAATCCTGGCAGCACAGGCCATGATCAAGGCCCTGAATGAGCAGAATAATACGATTATGAAGTCTAAGGCAGACAGCCTACGCTATAAAGACAACCTTTTGCAGCTGACCGCACAGGGTAACCCGATTGGCGCGGCTGTAAAGATTGAGTCCGGCAGCGGCGGCGGTACTAGTCCCGATGACGGAAGTCTCCGTGTGGTTGAGTTTTAACGACTTGGCCGCACGGCTTTTTTATTTTGTGTGAGAGGAGGACCCAATTATGGCTACTTATTCCAAGCTTGGTTACGGTAATGCAGCGAACCTGGATACCGCAATCACGAACGGCAAGATCGACGGCAAGGACATTGTTATCACCAAGGATACCAGCGAGTTTTACTACATCCGCGATGACAAGACCAAGCAGGCGATCCGTCCGCGCCCGGCAATGTACAATTCTGTGAGCGCAGCCGAGACTGACCTTCCAAAGAACAGCGATACCTTTGCCGGCCAGACTGTTATGATCCGCGCTGAAGATGGCAAGTATGTGCCCTACATTGTGCAGGACAAGGCGGAAGGCGGTTTCCAGGTGGAAGCTCTGCCCGGCGCTGGCGGCGGTTTTGTATGGCAGGAATTCTAACTTTTTAAAAAATAACGATAAGGAGAACTACTATGGCTAATGTTTCTTTTGCTTTTGGTCCTAAAGCTAATTACGATGGTCTGCAGGTCAAGAACAACGATACCCTGTATTTTCTGACTGATACCCTGCAGATCTTTAAGGGTGCCAGCGAGTACACCAAGAGCTGCAAGCTGGTTTCTACGCTGCCTGAGAGCGGCCAGGTTCAGGGCATTATCTATGTCCGTACCAGCGACTTTACCCTGCATGTTTACAACGGCACCAGCTATGTGCAGCTGAACAAGGCTACTGTTACCGCTATCCCGGCAAACGGCGCCAGCGATGACAATGTGCCCACCACCAAGGCTGTTGCTGATTACGTCAACTCCAAGATCGAGGGTGTTGTCGGCGGCAAGGGTGTGTTTGTTACCGATGTCTCTTACAAGGCTGGCGTGCTGAGTGTTGCCAAGGGTGACGCCCCTGTTACCACCACCCTGACCGGTGTTGTACATGACGCCGCCTATGACGCCGAGACCCGCACTATCTCTCTGCCTGTGTTTGGCGGCGACGCACTGACCATCAATCTGGGCAAGGATCTGGTTGTTACCAGCGGTAAGTATGATGCCAAGACCCAGGAGATCCAGCTGACTATCACCAGCGGCGACGTTATCAAGATCCCCGTCGGCAGTCTGATCGACATCTACACCGGCCTGGCTACTTCTACTGCCGAGGTCACTGTTTCTGACGAGAACAAGATCTCTGTGAGAGTCAAGGTTTCTGCCAAGGCTAACAACTCCATCACTGTTGAGGAAGATGGCCTGTATGTTGCCGTGCCCGATGCCTACACCAAGGCTGAGACCGACCAGAAGGTTAAGACTGTACAGGATGCGCTGACTGGTCATATCGGTGACACCGTTGCCCACGTTACCGCCGAGGAGCGCAAGACCTGGGATGGCAAGGTTTCTACTGACCAGCTGGCTACTGCTAAGAGCGAGGCTATTGCTGCCGCTGCTACCGATGCTACCACCAAGGCAAACAAGGCCCTGGATGATGCCAAGACTTATGCAAATGGCCTGAACACCGCTATGGATGGCCGTGTGAAAGAGACCGAGAAAGCTCTGGCCTGGCAGACTATTGCTTAATGGTTTGACCGATTTTTAAGATGTGATAGGGTCGCCATACTGCTGAACTGCGGTGGGGCGGCTTTATTTTTTGATTTTTTCGATAGGAGAGAGTAATGGCGAAATTATCTTTGTGCGAGATCAATCAATCTCAGCTGAATGATACTCCTGTCGTAGATGGGCAGCTTGTCTGCTGCCTGGACACGGGAAACACCTACCGCGACACGGCGAGTGGGCGAATCCAGATCGGGCACGACATCGAGTTTGTAAGCGAGCTGCCTTTGGCCCCGATCAACGGGAAGATTTACTGTGTCGGTTACGGTGAGCTGTGGCTTTATAACGGCGATTGGATGCGGCTGAATAAGGCGCCGGAGCGAATTACGAATACCGAAATCGACAACTTATTCAAAGACGAATAGGAGGAAACACTATGGCATGGCTTGATTATGATGGCCTTTTGTATTTTTGGCAAAAGATTAAATCCAAGCTGGATGGCAAAGTTGACAAGGTGACCGGCAAGGGCCTTTCTACCAACGACTACACCACTGGCGAAAAGCAGAAGCTGGCCGGACTGAGCAATTATACACACCCGACCTCAAGCGGTAACAAGCATATCCCTGCTGGCGGTAGCGCAGGCCAGTTTTTGAAATGGAGCGCGGACGGCACTGCTGTTTGGGCAAATGACAACAACACGACCTATACCACTATGACTGGTGCCACGGCAAGTGCAGACGGTAAGGAAGGTTTGGCCCCGAAACCTGTAAAGGGTCAGCAGGACCGGTATCTGCGCGGTGACGGCACATGGGCAACACCCACAAACACTACTTATGGCAATGCGACCACCAGTGCTCCCGGTTTGATGAGTTCCGGCGATAAGGCCAAACTGGACGGCATTGCAACTGGCGCTAATAACTACGTGCATCCTACAACTGCCGGTAACAAGCATGTCCCGGCGGGCGGTGCTGCCGGGCAGATCCTGGGCTGGGGTGCAGATGGTACGGCCAAGTGGGTCGATGAAAAGGATACTACTTACGGCACCTTTAAGGGCGCAACTTCCAGCGCTGATGGCGGTAATGGTCTGGTCCCTGGCCCGAAGATGGCGAATAAGGACCAGTTCCTGAAGGGCGACGGCACTTGGGGCACGCCTACCAATACGACTTATAACGATGCTACGCAGTCTACCCACGGCCTGATGACCGCTGCGGACAAGAAAAAGCTGGATGGCGTTGCTGCCGGTGCTAACAACTATGTGCATCCCAGCTACACTGCCAAGGCTTCTGGCCTGTACAAGGTGACTGTTGACGCAAGCGGCCATGTGAGTGCTGCGACTGCGGTTGTCAAGGCCGACATTACTGCCCTGGGTATCCCGGCTACGAATACGACCTACTCTAAGTCTACTACCAGTGCGGACGGCTTGATGAGCAAGGAAGACAAGACGAAGCTGGATGGCTTTGAGCAGGCAAGTACCTACGCAAGCAAGACTTATGTTGGCCAGCAGATTTCTGCCGCCGGGCATATCAAAAAGAGCATTGTGGATACACTGCCTGAAGCATCGGCAGCACAGGACAACATCATTTACATGGTGAAGAAGGTTACCCCGGACGGTAGCAACCTTTACGACGAATACATGCTGATCAGCGGCGCTTTGGAGAAGATCGGTGACACGAAGACTGTCATTGAGGCTATCACAAATACTGAGATTGATACCATCCTTGCGAGCTGATCTTACCTTTTATAAAGGAGGTTAGATATGGCTTTATTGGATGAAAAAGGGCTGAAATATCTTTGGAGTCAGCTGAAGGAGAAGTTTGCGGCGAAGGGGCATACGCATAGCCAGTATTATGATTCCAACATCAGCCGCACAAAGGCAACCGTACTTGCTGCACCTGCCACTGCCGACGGCAAGGCTACATTCCGAACACTGACAATAAACGATGTGCCGGACGCGAACGCATTGATCAATAACCTGACGTCGGGTTCGGCTGCCCCCGTTGACAACGACTTAATTATTACGCAGTGGGCAAACCATGAAGCGGCTGCGGATGCAAATAAAAATCAGTATGTTCGCAGACCAATGAGTTCTATCTGGAGCTACATTAAAGGTAAGGGCGATTCTACATATCAGGCAAAAGGTAATTATGCTGCAGCCAACCATGGTCATAGTGCATTTGGCAAAGCAACTGCGGATGTTGCCGGTTCTGCCGGTTATGTGCCCGCGCCTGCTAAAGGCCAACAGGGAAAATATCTGCGCGGAGATGGTACATGGGCTACGCCTGCAAATACCACTTACGGAGATGCCACCACGAGTGCCCACGGCCTAATGACTGCGGCGATGGTTACGAAATTAAACGGTATTGCGGAGAAAGCCAACAATTACACCCATCCGACCACGGCGGGTAATAAGCACATTCCGGCTGGCGGTAGTGCCGGTAAGATTTTGGGCTGGGCCAGTGATGGTACTGCACAGTGGGTAGACGATAAAAATACAACTTATAGCAACTTTAAAGGGGCCACCAGTTCTGCAGCTGGTGGCTCTGGTCTTGTACCGCCCCCTGCGGCTGGTGGACAGAGCACACAGTACCTGAGAGCTGATGGCGCTTGGGCTGTACCGCCGAATACGACTTATGCCAATGCTACACAGGGTGCCGCTGGCCTGATGAGTGGTGGAGACAAAACCAAACTCGATGGTATTGCAGTGAACGCCAATAATTACGTACATCCTGCAACCAGCGGAAACAAGCACATCCCAGCCGGTGGTGCGAGTGGACAGATTTTGCGTTGGAGTGCCGATGGTACAGCTACCTGGGGTGCTGATAAGGATACAACTTATACGAACTTTGTTGGCGCTACAGCAAATGCCAGCGGTAAGGCCGGACTTGTGCCTGCGCCTAGTACGGGTGCAACGAACCTGTTTTTGAGAAGCGACGGTACGTGGGGAAGCGTTGCCGGAGCACAAACCAGTATTACGATTGTTAGGTGGTGATTTTTAATGCCTGTTTATTTAGGAGGCCAGAAAGTTAGTATTTTTGGCGCGGCTGGTGGTGAGGCCATCAAGACGCAAGCAAAGACCGTGACACCGAGCGAAAGCCAGCAGACAGTATCACCTGATAGTGGTTATGTTGGTCTGAGCAGCGTTACGGTGAACGCAATTTCTAAGACTTATGTTGGCAGCGGTGTAACAAAGAAATCTGCTGCTACTTATACGCCTGGCACAAGTAACCAGACGATTGGAGCGAATCAGTACCTGAGCGGTGCCCAGACGATCAAGGGAGATAGTAACCTGGTCGCTGGGAACATTCGCTCAGGTGTTTCTATTTTTGGGGTAACCGGCACGGTGGTGGCTGCATCCTCGCCAAAAATGCAGAGCAAGACTGTAACGCCAAGAGCTGCAAGCCAGACCGTAAAGCCGGACAGCGGTTACGACGGCCTGAGCCAGGTGAATGTGAGCGGCGATTCTAATCTGGTGAGCGGAAACATTATCAGCGGCAAGACCATTTTTGGTGTGTCTGGTTCTGTGGTGATCCAGAGGTATTACACGGGCAGTTCTGCACCAAGTTCTTCGACCGGCAGCAATGGCGATTTGTATTTGCAGACTGGGGGCTAATGTATG
>ERZ1034882.708-NODE-708-length-14605-cov-16.961306_pt1 | contig 14605 bp, 12 predicted proteins | sample MGYA00520606_ERZ1034882 | MGnify/ENA primary metagenome ERZ1034882 (study PRJEB33766, sample SAMN09781726) | gut metagenome | biome: gut microbiome | host: Homo sapiens | place: Madagascar | study: EMG produced TPA metagenomics assembly of the PRJNA485056 data...
TAACTACTGTTATGGTATTATCTTTTGCTGCCTGCGGCAGTCAGGGAAACGGAGCAGCTACCTCTGCTGAAAGCACCGTAGCTTCCGAAAGCCAGGTTGCAGAAAGCAATACAGAAGCCACTTCCGAAACCGCATCCACCGAAAGCACCTCTACGGCGGAAGGCGCCTATGAAGACAACTTTGCAGTTCCCACAGAGGATGCTACCGCTTTCGCTAAAAAGATCCAGGATGCCGTAGCCGCTGAAGATTTGGATGCTCTCGCTGATCTGGTCAATTATCCTGTCTATGTTGCTCTGGGCGATGGCAGCGTGATTGAAACCAAGGAAGACCTGATTGCCTTAGGTGCAGACAAAATCTTCACCCCTGAGCTGAAAGATTCTATGGCTAATGCTGATCTGTCCGAATTAAGCCCCAGCATGGCAGGCTTCACCCTTTACAGCACCGGTGACGGTCCCAACATCACCTTCAATGTCCAGAACGGAGTACTCGGCATCAGCGGTATCAATTACTAATTTCTGCTTTGAACCATTAAGGGGGAGCCTATGATCAGGCTCCCCTTACTCGTGTCGAAACTACTGTTGTCAACGGTACCATAGTGATATCTATATTCCCGTCTGTCTTACGCGTGATCAGCGTGGCTCCCCGCTGGATATATTGCTTTGCGATGCCGGAATATCCCAGATAATCAATGGACATTCCGTAAGTCATGCGGATATCTTTATAGGTCAGTGACAACGTATTCAGATGATCGTGTCCACAGAAGATCCATTTCAGCCAGCCATTATCCACCGCTTTTTCGAAAAAATGAGGTGGTCGGTTCGATATTCCGAAATACTCATCCTTTTCTCCGATACTGCCGTGTTCATAGATCACACTGTGATCACCTAATTTCATCTTCTCGTAGGCTTCCTTGAACTCCGCGGGCGGCATGTGGAAAAATGCCATAGCCGGTACTTTTCTCTCGTTCAATTTCTCCATGCACCAGTCCGTCTGATCCTCATGGATGCAGTCAAAGCCGCTGAAAAACCAGCCGTCACCGTACATGTTAGAGTCTAGGTGGATGAGTGGCAGGAGAACTCTGCCTTCTCCATCTGTCAGATCCAGTACAAAATTCCCGACGCCTGCAATGGGGTTTTGAGGACTGTGCTCATATCTTCCTTTGGTAAAAACAGCGTATTTTCCCGTGGCAAAAATCTCCGCCAGCTGCTCCTTATTGCAGGTGGCGCCCATTTCACAGTCATGATTGCCGAAGACAAACGTATAGGGGATCTGAAAACCATCCAGAAATGCTAACAGTTTTTGCGCCTGTTTTCTATTATTCATCGTCCCACTTTTGGGAAAAAACGGGAACACAGAATCCCCGGTCAGGACGATCAGATCCGGTCCCGTCCGGCGGATCAGCTCCGTCACCGCTGCCAGCGCCATTCTGTCCTTTTTCCGGGAAAACATGCCGAAACCAAGGTGCAGATCTGTCAGCTGTAATATTTTATAATCTCTATCTGTCGGGATGCAAAGGGAAAAAGTCTCTTCGTCCCGAATTTGAAAATTTTGAGAGGTATACATAGGAATCTCTTTTCTGTCACTTAATCTGTTTCACTATTGTATTTGAGTTTTTTGAAATCAGCTCAACGGGATCAATGCACCGATTGCAGACAGCAACGTAGACAGCACCATCAGCACCTGAAACGGTACTGTGCCGATCACACCGCAGATAGGACTGCTGCCGGCTTTTTTCCTGGACTTTCCATAGGTCAGCACCAGCATGATACTCACCAGTACTACAACGCCACTCATGATCCGGGTCAGAACGATAAAGCTGTTCACGCCAAAGACAGCAAACATGATGCAGGGAACTGTGGCGATCAGCCAGCTGATACGGTTGCCGATGCCGATCTGCTCATGAACCACATCGCGGAGGGCAAGAGTATTGCTCCAGAACGTAGTAAGTAAAGCAAACAGAGAAAATACGCCTGCCAGGATCATTGCACAGGTACCGATGCTCTCTCCCAACTGCATGTATGCCAGCTCTTTTTCCAGCGCTCCCTTGGTTCCCAGGAGAACCGTGCCCGTTACGATCAGGACAAACACTGAGGAAAGCCCAAAACCGATGAAGATGGAGCGGCGAATCTGTTTCGCGTTGCCATCCAGACCTTTCACCACCTGGATCACTGCCTGATTGGCGGAAGTGGCAAATACCACCATACTGTACAGCGCCAGCAGATTATTCCAGTGGAACTCTGCCCGTTGCAAAGAATTCAGCGGATGCATAAATGTGCCTACCGTCATCACTGCCACAATTCCCATGAGGACAATGACTGCGTACTTCTGCGCGATGCCTACTGCTTTCATGCCGATAAACACCACAACTCCGGCGATCACATAGTACAAAACCTGCGCCGCCACGAAAGGCATTCCGAACCAGTTCACGAAAATCTGTGCTCCGCCGTTGATGTTGCCGCTGACACCGATCATAATTGCCAGCCCATAGACAATAAATACACTCCAGCTGAAGATCTGCTTCATTTTTCCATGAAACAGCTCTCCTTCAAAGCTTTTCACCAGTTGGACACCACCGTTATTGTAAGACAGCTCGGCAATGATCAGGTGCAGGATCACGTTCACACAATAGGCGATCAATACCATCCACACGACATCCAGCATGCTGTTCTTCGTGGCAAGATACGGAACAGCGATAATGCCGGTACCAATGCTGTTGCCGACGATCATGCTGATGGCTTCAAAGGTCGTGAGATGGGCTTCGGATTGGATAGGTTGGGACATAGGGGACCTCCTTTGTAAAAATACTGATTTTATAAAAGTTTGGTGGTAAGTGCTTCCTGCAATACTTTTGAACAGTTGATTCCACGTTTATCAGCAAGTTTGGACATCCATGCCGGAAGCGAAACATTTTTTCGGACCGCTTTGGTGTCCGTCATACTGCGATATTTAATCGTATCTGCCTGGATGATCGTAAGGATATCTGTCGGCAAATGAGGAATCTCTTCCTGCGGTGTAGGCTCATTCGGAGTAATTTCTTCATCTTCCAGACCAACAAGACAAAGATTCAGTGCATCTGTGATAAGTGCAATCGCTTCTGTCAAAGTCGGTGCTGTTGTAATACACCCGTCCACATCCGGAACCTTCGCATAGAAAGTGCCGTCTTTTTCTGTAATAACAGCAGTATATGTGTATTGCATATCATTTTCATTAAAATCATGACGTTTTACAGGAATTATTTGCTTGGTATTCGGATTGAAATTCCGGTCATAACTTGCTCCATGTCTTTTAAAAATAAAACCATTCTTTTCCAATTCTTTAATTGTTTTCTTTGGTGGATGCATTCTTCTCTTCTTTTATATTATACACAATTTTTTGATTTCAGTGTAAAGCTTTTCTTGTCTGTAAAATTTTCCTAACATCATGTAGGGCACGATGTTAGGAATACATTTACATACAGTCGGAAAAAAATATTTCAATCCACGCTCCCGCGAGGGAGCGACCCCGGAGCAGCTGATTCCTCCGGAAGTGCTTCTGTAATTTCAATTCGCGCTCCCGCGAGGGGAGCGACAACTTTAGCTGTTCCATAATTACCATCCTTTCAATTTCAATCCGCGCTCCCGCGTGGGGAGCGACTCCGCCAAGGGTGCTGCGAAGTAAGACCAGCTTGATTTCAATCCGCGCTCCCGCGAAGGGAGCGACCACTAATGAGTATATCATGGATCTCTTTATGCTATTTCAATCCGCGCTCCCGCGAGGGGAGCGACTGGTATTACTGGATATGTTGGATCTCCGAAGCAATTTCAATCCGCGCTCCCGCGAAGGGAGCGACCATGATCCATTCTGTGATGTAAGATGTGTTCTTATTTCAATCCGCGCTCCCGCGAGGGGAGCGACTGCACAGCGATATTTTACATTGACGGTTTAGCGACATTTCAATCCGCGCTCCCGCGAGGGGAGCGACTCTGGGAGTGTCGTACATATCTGTGCGGCATTCCCGATTTCAATCCGCGCTCCCGCGAGGGGAGCGACATGCTTGTCCATGCCCTCTACGTGGTGCCCAGGTGGGATTTCAATCCGCGCTCCCGCGAGGGGAGCGACTCCTATACGCGTTTTTCTCTTCCTGCGACATTTTTATTTCAATCCGCGCTCCCGCGAGGGGAGCGACGTATGCTACAAGTTCTTTGCATTTCTTCTGTTTCAATTTCAATCCGCGCTCCCGCGAGGGGAGCGACTTCTTCTCCGGCTTTGCTTGATACTTCGTCTGCATTTCAATCCGCGCTCCCGCGAGGGGAGCGACGCCCTTGCAGCGAATAATATTGCAAACGTGACCGATTTCAATCCGCGCTCCCGCGAGGGGAGCGACTCTGTCTGTGATCAGCGTTTGCAGCTTTGTCGTATTTCAATCCGCGCTCCCGCGAGGGGAGCGACACTCGTTCGATAAATCGAAGTATTTTTCTTATTATTTCAATCCGCGCTCCCGCGAGGGGAGCGACTTCCCAGATTCCACCCAGCTCTTCCTTAATATAGATTTCAATCCGCGCTCCCGCGAGGGGAGCGACAGACAAATTGCATTTTTCTTTATATACCACCACAATTTCAATCCGCGCTCCCGCGAGGGGAGCGACGTTAGTTACCTGTGTGTTACCTGTTAGTTACCGATTTCAATCCGCGCTCCCGCGAGGGGAGCGACGTTCCAGGAACCGGAAAAACAGTCTCAGATCATCTATTTCAATCCGCGCTCCCGCGAGGGGAGCGACGTTTTTACGCTTCACCCATCGTTGCTGTGTATTATATTTCAATCCGCGCTCCCGCGAGGGGAGCGACGGAAGGCGCTTAGATCTACGCGCTGTTTAGATATATTTCAATCCGCGCTCCCGCGAGGGGAGCGACGGCCCAAAATCGTCTGCAGATAAATTTTGTACTTATTTCAATCCGCGCTCCCGCGAGGGGAGCGACAAAATTCCTTGCAGTATTAGATAGGCAAATTTGCGATTTCAATCCGCGCTCCCGCGAGGGGAGCGACCCCCCCTCCGAAAAATTCTTATCTAACAAAGCATATTTCAATCCGCGCTCCCGCGAGGGGAGCGACGAAGAGCTATCATAATAGCCAGAGCATACTGGATATTTCAATCCGCGCTCCCGCGAGGGGAGCGACGCGTTTCTCCTTTGGCCGTGTTGTTATGGATCGATTTCAATCCGCGCTCCCGCGAGGGGAGCGACGAGTAGATGCTGTTGATCATTATCGTATATAGGCAATTTCAATCCGCGCTCCCGCGAGGGGAGCGACATCTACACCTCCGTTACAGACGGACACCGCCGGAATTTCAATCCGCGCTCCCGCGAGGGGAGCGACAGGGAGAGCTAACCAGTATAAAAGCAATCTCATGATTTCAATCCGCGCTCCCGCGAGGGGAGCGACATCAATTTTCGCCAAAAAATTCTCTTCTCTCTTAGCAAAAATTGTCTAATACATTTATTCTTTATAACAAACTTCCTTAATTAAAAATATCTATGTATGTTATTTCAAAAATCTTACAATTTTTCAAGTGCGAATCTCCCAGGCATTTTATGTGCGCTTGGCTTTCGCATCAGTTACAAAATCAGTGGCTGATCCGGAGCTATTCCTCTATCCACTCCAATATGTTCTATCTTGGTCTGGTATTTATTCCCCAGGTAATAGAAGCGAAGACTGTCCTTTTCTGTATCAATGATATCCTCAAGTGTTGCCTTCAACATAATGCTCTGTGCATTATCCAAAATGCATTCAAATACGGAATTCTGAACTCTCCTGCCATAGTTGACGCATTGCTTTGCCACTTTACGCAGCCTTGCTTTGCCGGCTGCATTTTCTGTGTTGACATCGTATGTGATCAATACTAACATACCACACCTCACTTCCATAGGAATGCAGGATAGCCGTCCAAATCGCCACGTAGGAATCGTGCCAGCAGCATTGCCTGCACATAAGGAACCATGCCCCATTCCACTTTTTCCTGCAAAAAGGGATGCGTTATGGTCTCCTTTTTACGATTCTGCCACTCCGTCAGTATTACCTTTCGTCCATCATCATCCAGAAGAACCGCGCCGTTTTCTTTTTGGGTAAAATTTTTAGCTGTAATCATCCGTTTATTTACCAACGACAACACAAAGCGATCCGCCAGCACGGATCTTAGTTCCTCCATCATATCCAGCGCCAGCGATGCTCTGCCCGGGCGCTCTGTGTGCAGATATCCCACGCAGGGATCTAACCCTACGCACTCCAGTGCAGATGCTTCCATATTTGTCAGTAATGTATACACAAAAGACATCATTGCGTTCATTTTATCGAGGGGCGGTCTTTTATTCCTGCCTTGAAATGTAAAATCTTTTTTCTGCTGCAGAATCAATTCGTCAAACACGCTAAAATAAATACTGGCTGCCTCTCCTTCATATCCCCTGAGTTCGTCTCTGGAGGTGCTGTTCTGAATCAACATCAGAGAATTTTTCAGCATTTCGGATGCCTTTTTTACCCGTTCTGCATCAATCTGCATACTATGATCTCTGACTGCCCGCTCCAGAACCCACCTGGCATTATGTACTTTTCCGAGGATACAATTTTTAGCAATCTCTAATCCCACCAGTTCATCTTTGCTGCTGGCATACTGTTGTTCCCGCAGGATCACGTTACCCCGCACTTTTCCGGTGACCCGTGCCAGGAATTTTCCCTGGGGAGTCATGTAACACAGGGAAATATTTCGTTCTGCACAGGCACCCATAAGCGCCGGACTTGTTCCCCGATATCCGAACGATACAATTCCCTCGAGATTATGCAGCGGAACTCTGCCAAGTTCTTTTTTATCATCGTAAATAACGATATTTTCACCATCTAACGCCAGGTAACTGTTTTCGGAAGTAACATATAACGTATTCAATAATTTTTTCATACGTTTTCCTCCATAAGCGCCTGATCCATATAGTTTTTCACAGAACCGGTTTTTGCAAGTCTTGGCATACAAAGTTCCTTTAAAGAGCAGTAAGTACAGTGCTTTCCCATCTTTACTTTCGGTGTATACCGCCGTTCATAATATTGATGCATTTCCTGAAACATCTCACGCACTTCGCTGCGAAGTTCTTCCGTGATCTCCACGATTTCCCTCCGTTTTGTCTCTCCGTAAAAAAGTGCACCTTCCGGAATCTGTGTGGAAAACATTTCTTCCAGGCACATCGCCTGCGCCGCTAATTGTAATTTGTCTTCCTCTGTAATCTTCGGCTTTCCCTTTTTGTATTCAATCGGATATACCGAAAAATTGCCCCTGTGCCCATGCAGACGGATTCCATCCTCACATCTGTGGAATTCCACCACATCACACTCACCCGTGACGCCCATTTCTCTGGACGCCACGGGTAATGCTCTCGCTATGATCGTGTCTCTTCTTTTCTCGGTAAGATATGGATCATGTGCTTTCTTATGCATTAATTCACCAATGACCGTATGTTCATTTTCAGCCCACTGCTGCTCTATATGGATCAGTGCCCACTGTCTTTTGCAGAATCTGAAATGCTGGATCCCGGATATCATGAGATAATCATCTTCTGCATATTCCATTAATTCATCCTTCTTACTTCCACAGAATCAGGAATCTGCTCCTCGTGAACGGTAACTGTGTAATCCTGATATTTTCTTGGATATTCCACATCCTCGTTTTTCTTCACTTCTACGGCATCGAATAATTTATATGCCGGACAGTCACCCAGCTCTTTGCTATGCTTGAATACGATCAGTTCCCGTACCGCCATATTTCCTCTCGCTGCAGAATGGTCCACTTCGAACATATTAAGGATCGCTTCCCATAACAGTTCCAGATCGTCTTCGGAAAATCCGGTTACTTTCCGTGCCAGATTTGCGGAAATATAGCCTTCTGCACGATACAGACCGTAAGGGACAATGGTCTTTCTTCCCATCTCTGTATTCTTATTTTCCGCATCTTTCTCTGTGGTGATAGCAACTCTGGTGATGGTTACTTCCTGGCTGATGATCGGATCAATGCTTCTGGCAAATCCGATCTGCACGGGTCCTCTCACCTGCCCACAGTTCAACGATGCTTTTACAAACGTAGTCATTACGGCTCCAAAAGTACGGATATCATAGAAATTCCGGCACATATAGTCTTTCAGTTTAAGATCTACACCGGGATCATTTTTCTTTAGCTTTTTGAGTTCCTCCGTCACCTTTTTATCATCTGTTTCGGTGATTCCCATATCTGCACAGGCTTCTCTGTCGCTGCGGTTTAACGGTACATCTTCTTTAATGTAGATTTTATACCCCTGAGCATCCTCTTTTACAGTCTCGACATAATTACGGATCTTACGTTTCAGGCAGACATCCGTTACCAGGCCCAGTCCGCTCTCCGGGTCCACTCTTGGCATATTTCCAGCATCGGGATCTCCGTTGGGATTGCCATTCTCCACATCAAATAATACTACGAACTCATATCTGTTTTTGATCACTTCACTCATTTATTTGTCCTCCCCTTTTTTATATTTTTCCTGCTGTTGATGATAGTAGCCAAGATCAAACTGTCCTTGTTGCTCCAGCGACAACCGTTTCGGAAAATTATCCAGTTTTCCCATAATTTCCGTCAATTCTTTTTCGTAATAGACTTTTGTACCGCCTTTATCCCGTTCCAGCTTTTTCACATGGCTGTTTTTCAGTTTGATCAGCACCGGGAAAATAACCGCAGGTGTTGCACAAGCGGAATTAAAATAGCGATCACGGATTGTTGTTGTGATTGTCGGATTTGCTTCCTTCTGTATAGTTTCCAATACAGAAAACAATCTGCCCAACACATAGGCTGCATCATTGCAGTCTTTATTCAGTCCCATAAATTTCTCTCCTTTCATACAATCATAGTTTTTTATTAAATACGCCTTGATAATTGCTGCTCGTCCCCAGCTTATTTTTTTATCCCCACTCTCTGCCCGAATACGAATCAGAGTATTCGCATATAAACTTGTCGGATATCGCCCACCGGATAAAATTGCCTGCAATACCTGCGCAGCCATGTTCGGAGCCGGTGTCTTATCTTTTGATTTCTGATTCACTGTTTCGTTCAGCATATCGCGAATCCCCAGATAATCCTGCTCTGCCCACACCGGTTTTACGATTTTGAGCCGTTCATAATGTTCTGCTATATTCTGTAAGATATTACCAAAAGAATTTACATAGAAAAAACGAACCGACAATCGCGCCGCATTCGGAGCTAATGCTAATATGTAAAAATTCTGTTTTGGATCCATCTCCGCATCTTCCAGATAGATTTTCGTATCTTCTTTCAGACTGTCAAAAATGTCCTTCAGTTTTTTCTGGTTATCCTTCGTAGGTCTAAACATATTCAGAAAGCACTTCTGATACTGCTCTTTACCGCTTTCCGCCCAGTACACTATCATGGAATCTCCCATGGAAAAAGTGTAGTCTCGCTGGGACAACAGATAATTCAGTGCAGTGGTATAGGCAAATTCCGCATATTTTCCCACCGGTGCATTGTAACTCTGTTCCTTTCCGTAAGACTCAAATGACGGTGCATTGAATGACACCAGTGCAGCTCCACTGGACTGTGCCCCGGGTACTCCTTTGATTGCTTTATGGATTCGTGATATCTCGGCTTTTTTACCGGTAACCAGACAAATGCCGTTATCTTCCCCGCCATTCTGCGTCCGATAATTCTCCCAACAATCACGAATCTCATGATCTTCCTGTGCTTCCTGCCCTTCCACGGAGAAAATAAGATTGCCGCCTTCTGTCAGTTCTTCCCAGTTCTCCCGGATCACGGGATGTTCTGCTGCTTTCTTCGGATCCCATTTTTCAAAATAGGCTAAAATTGCCCGGGCTGTTTTCCCTTGTGCAGATTGCAGGATCTGTCCGTGCTTTTCTTTTGTTGCCTGGAAACAATCCATTACACGCGGGTTCGTCCCGTCTGCATCAATGCCAAGCATGTACTTGGAATTATCGCACAGGAAATTTGCTGCCACGCCGGAGGATCTGGTCACCATCTCCGGTACGACGAGATTTGCCGGTAGCCATACTGCTTTCTTGCCACGCATATCTTCTATTTTGCGGGAGGTAATACCTATGATATCCCCCTCCGAAGACAAATTGATTTCATAGGACACTTTTGCATGACACCATCCAAGCCTGGAAACTTTTCCCTGCTCCGCCAGATTTTCATAATACTTTACCAGTGCCTGTAATATCATCGCAGCACCTCGCAATCTCTCAGATTCACCACGCCCTGACGCATTACTGCCCGGAAAAACATAGGTTTGATATTTTCCGGATCACTGTAATCCATGTCAAACAACATGATGCCAAGATCTTTTTCTGCTACTACATCATAGGCTGTGTGAATCTCTTCTTCCTCACAGAGCGCAAAATTTACTGGGAATTCCCGGCAGCCAAAATATGGAGCATGGAAGCATTCGCCTTTACGTAGCCGTCTCATGATAATGTCCTTGAACTTTCCGGGATTATCAGAAGCATTGGCTTTCTCTGTCATCTCAAAATGAGCCTCGATGGTGTAGCTTACATTGCAGAGCAGCTGCGATGCTCTCTGTACAATGTCCTCCTTTGTACTGATATACAATGGTTTGTCTGCACCGTTGTATGCCTGCAATACATTACTTGCCAGGATTTTGCTTTTTACTTCATTTCGCCGTACACTTGTAAATTGGATAGGGTTTTTGACATAGATTTTGTCAATGATCCACCGCATTCCCGGATGCCAGTAGATGGCTTCCAAAATGCCGCGTGCCGCTGAGGGCGTGATGATGTCATAGCTGTACCTTTCAACTTTTAACTCGGGTCTCGAAAACAATGCATAGTCTCCCCATACATTTACTTTTACTCCGACTCCCATTTATTCCACCTTCTTTCCACAATTAAAGTGCTGTTCCCGTTTACCGTTCCCTTGTAGTACTATTTTCTGTCTGACAATAATACCCCCTTTGTAAAATACTGTCTTTTCGTAGATATGATATGACAATATTTTAGTTTATCTGTATTTATCTGACAAATTGAATATACTATGATTTTCTTTATAAAGCAATAGCGGTACACTTTTCCATCGTGTACCGCTACTTCCATTTCCTGCAATATTAAAACATCATCATTCCGCCCAATTCCACTTCCAGCTTCAATCCGGTGTCTTCCCGGTATTGTTCCTCCTGCGTCAGCACCCAAAAATCCTTTGCACCCGGATCTACCTCTTCCAACATGCCTGCTCTATACATTTCATCAAACAACATATTGCGTTTCTCATATTCCCCTTTTTTCCGAACACTTACACAATATTGCCCTGCTTTTCGCATACGGCTCTTTGTCAGTCCCTGCTGCCTAATTTCCTGCAAAAGAGCCTTTGCTTCCGGTTCTTGGTCGATATATACCGTAACCGTATTTTCTTCAATCAGCTTAAAATCTTTTGCAACCGTCGCAAATTGATAATCTCCACCATCAAATTTCTCCAGAATTTTCTTCATATCCAGACTTTCGCCCTTGATGCGATATAGTCTCCGAAAATATTCTGTAATATTATCCAGTGCGGTAATATCCCTGCCTTCCGCCAGCAGATTTTCTGTCATATCAATCTGCTGCCGCTGACCGGATACATTTTCTCTCTCGTTCCACCGGAAAATCCGGACAATGCTGTCTTCTTTCCCTCTATCACCATTTCGATTGCACCTACCGGCTGCCTGAATGATGGAATCCACTCCGGCAAGTTCCCGATATACTGAAGTAAAATCCAGATCCACTCCGGCTTCCACAAGACTTGTCGAAATGACGATGCATTTTTTCCCTGTTTCATCCTTAAGTCGTTTTCCAATCTCCTCAAGCACTCGTCTTCTATGTGCCGGATACATGGTGGTTGATAAATGATAAACGCCCTCTCCCTGCAGCCGTTCATAAAGCCGCTGTGCTCTTTTTCGCGTGTTCACGATACACAGTGCATGCCACTCCTGCTGTAATTTCTCCGCCATTTCCTCTTCCGTGACGGTATCAATATTCTGATAGGTTACCCTTTCAAAAAATCGAAATTGTTCCTCTCTCCGTGGGCATAATTCCCGGGCAACATACTTTTCAGGCAGAAACTGCTGTAATGCCGGCTGCGTCGCCGTACACAGTACAATACTTGTTCCATACTGCTGCAACAGTTCTTCTATCATTGCCATGCACGGTTTCAAATAATTTGGAGGAAGCATCTGCGCTTCATCGAATATGATGACACTGTTGACTATATTATGTAGTTTTCTACATTTTGATGACTTATTAGCATACAGAGATTCAAAAAACTGGACATTTGTGGTAACTACCACCGGTTTATCCCAGTTTTCCGATGCCAGCTGCATAGGTTTGAAGTCTTCCGATATCTCATAGTCTACATTGCTGTGATTTTCCAACACATTTTCATTACCAAGGATTTCCCTGAACACCTGCGCATTCTGCTCAATGATACTTGTATAGGGAATCACATAGATCACACGATCCATATGATGTTCCACTGCATGTTGCAACGCAAATGCCAGGGAAGCCACGGTTTTGCCGCCACCAGTGGGCACTGTAAGCTGAAACAATCCTTTGGGGGCTTTTCCCTGCTCTAAACAATTTCGAAGAATCTCGGACCTTCTTCCATTAACTGTTGTGTCATCACGATTCACAAGCCATTTCGATATCCGGTCTTTTAACTTATCCAAAAGAACTTCCATATTCTCTCCGGAGTCCCTTTGGATTATTCCATTATTCATAAACTGTTCCGTGTTCAGGAAATCTGCATCCACCAGGCAGGAATACAACATTCGGATAAACACGCTCAAAGTGAAATGCGGATCTTTTTCCGGATCCATGGTAATGGGTGGTGTCGTAATTTGAGGGATTTCTATTTCTTCTTCAAATGCACTGTAATCGCACAACCTTTTGTCAAGTCTCTCTAACAAAGATGACGGTAAGCCCTTTCGTCCCAAATCCGGCAACCCGGCATGGTGTCCAGCTATGCAGTAAGTCAGGAGCCAATAATAACCGTCCAGTTTTTCGCAAACCTTTGCTCCGGCAGTGGAATGATCCACCTGAGTATTCAGATTTTCATGAATTTTCCGTTGAAATTCCAGAGAATATTTTCCGATATCATGCAGCATTCCACAACAGTATCCCCAGTCTGCTTTCCCGAATTTTGCCGCAAATTCTTCCGCAAGGTCTGCGGTTCCCTGCAGGTGATCCTTCACGGATTGTTCTCTGTCTCCATCAATATGTGCAAGATATTCCATTTTCTTCCGCTTCTCCCTTCACTGACTTCCCAGTATCAGCATTCTATCCACCACGGTTTCATTCTTTCTCCAGTCTTCCAGTTATTTTCATCCACTTCCAGTTCCTCTGCCATTTTCTTTAACAACATGCGATATAATCCCGCCATTGTAGCATCATTCAGGTATGGCTGCCCGAAATGAATACTCACATCTCCTTTTAATTGATCAAGCCTTTCCCGCAACATTGTTTCCAGTTGTGATTCCGAATATTGCTTAGAGGAAGCCGCTACAATTTTCTGAAAATCATCCATGAACCGGTTGCCATAGATATGACGATATTCCCGCATACCCTTGATGGACCAGAAAGTATCATAAAAAGGAACGCCGTAGCTCCGAATCCAGTCCCACATAATCTCCGGATCCACCACATTCGGACCGTCTGCATGGCATCGTTCACACAGCAATACAATATTGGAAGGTTCATCTTTTCCCCCAAGAGCATGGGGAACAATATGACAGCGTTGTAAATTTCTTTCACAGCCGCATCGCCAACAGCGTTCTTTTGCCTCAGCCCAATCCACACTCAGGCCGCTCTCATCCTGATATTTTACCCAGTAATCAATCGCTTCTTCTAGGGTTGTCTTCATCGGTTTTCTGTTTTTCCCCATAGTGGTTCCTCTCTGTATAGCAATCTACTCCTTATGTTCCGGCAGCATCCCCTTGATCTTCACGCCACTCAGATCCACATCCAGCACGATCTTCACCATCCAGAAAAACAACAACAGTACCAGCATCGGGATCACGCAGGAAGTAATGATCATCACGGCAACCGCCTCGATAAAGTGATTCAGGGAATTCTCCACCTTCTGTACCAGTTCTTCGGTAGAAACCGTCACGTTTTCCACAACATTTGCCACTGAATCTTTAGCGCCGGAAATAGCGTCTTTTGCCCAGTCGAAAATGTTTGAGACAGATCCGGAGTTATTGTTTTCCTTCTCCTGCACATTACCTGTAACAGTTTCAGAAGCTTCTGTTGTTCCGTTTCCGGGTGTTTCCGTCGCATTAGTATCATCCACCACGTCACTGTTTTCCAACATGTTCTGCGTGTTCTTGGCATCTTCAATGGTTGCTTCGATCTGGGCCTGATAGGTATCACCGATGAGGTCGGAGATCTTCACACTGGCAGGAACCACGAGGAAGATCGCCAAACCGAACACCGCCAGCTTTGCTGCCAGTTTTCGCACGGTAGCATTTGCAAAGATCAGGTTAAATATCCACAAGCCGCAGGCAATCGGAATCAGGTAGGTAAATGCCACATAGCCGGTAATCGTCACAA
>ERZ1034882.710-NODE-710-length-14584-cov-3.137243_pt1 | contig 14584 bp, 8 predicted proteins | sample MGYA00520606_ERZ1034882 | MGnify/ENA primary metagenome ERZ1034882 (study PRJEB33766, sample SAMN09781726) | gut metagenome | biome: gut microbiome | host: Homo sapiens | place: Madagascar | study: EMG produced TPA metagenomics assembly of the PRJNA485056 data set...
GCAGGGCTGGCATGAGAGAAACGGCGGAAACTTATCTTACCGCGTGAAACCGGAGGAAGTGGAAGCGGTGAGGGAGAACTTTCAGGAAAAGGAGTGGCAGCCGATCGGCACCACGGTGCCCAATCTGGCAGGAGAGTATTTCCTTGTGACCGGAAGCGGAAAATATTTCCGCAACGTCATCTTAAAGCCGGAAGATTCGATCTGCATGATTGAGCTGGATGAAAAGGGCGAGACTACCGGATCGTGTGGGGACTGGTAAACGGCGGAAGACCGACCTCGGAGCTGCCGAGCCATCTGATGAACCTGGAGGTAAAGAAACTGCAGAATCCGAAGTACCGCGTGGTCTATCACGCGCATACCACCAATATCATTGCGCTGACGTTCGTGCTTCCACTGGAGGACCGCATTTTCACGAGAGAACTCTGGGAGATGGCAACGGAATGTCCGGTGGTATTCCCGGCGGGTGTCGGCGTGGTGCCGTGGATGGTTCCGGGCGGCAGGGAGATTGCGGTTGCGACCAGCGAGCTGATGAAAAAATATGATCTTGCGATCTGGGCGCATCACGGCATGTTTGCTGCCGGCGAGGACTTTGACTTAACGTTTGGTCTGATGCACACCGCAGAAAAATCCGCGGAGATTCTGGTGAAGACGCTCTCCATGCGTCCGGATAAGCTCCAGACGATACAGCCGGACGACTTCAGACATCTGGCAGAGGATTTTCATGTGACCCTGCCGGAAGAATTCCTGTATGAAAAATAAAAGAGAAGCCTGCCTGCAGGCATAAGAAAACCCCCGGGCGCAATGGAAAGGTACGAAACCTTGGATTGTCAACCGGGGGCCTTCTTATGAAATTCTTTTGTCTGATTCATAGAACCTTTCTCTAGGCAGTGGCATCGAACGAATGAACATCATCCTCCTCTGTCACCGTCATTGCCTGATGCAGCAGTGAGGCGAACGAAGACGAAGGCTGCTGTTTGGAACGTTGCTGCTTTCTGCTCTCTGGTGCAAGCCGGTCGATCCGGTTTACTGGGTGAACGGGTAACACGAAAACACTATCATAGTAGATTGCGACAATCATCCTCCTTGACAAATAAATCACAACTGATAGGGGTTAATGAGTTCCTTCTCTACTATATATATCGGCTGACATCAGAAATAATTAAGAGAAAATAGAGAGAATATTATTTGGAAGAAGCGTGCACCTGTGTTAAAATATTGCTGTGAACAGGGGGCACGTTTTTTATGTCATTACAGTTTGTTTTCGGCAATTCCGGAAGCGGAAAGTCCGATTATTTATATCAGTCGATATTGGAGGAAGCGGAAAGGGAACCGGAGAAGAATTTCCTTTTGCTTGTCCCGGAACAGTTTACGATGCAGACGCAGCGGGAACTCGTGTGGCGCCAGCCCAACCATGCCATCATGAACGTGGATGTGCTCAGCTTTGTGCGCCTGGCGTACCGTGTGTTCGATGACCTCGGAATGCAGGATCTGGTCATTTTAGAGGAGACGGGCAAGAATCTGGTGCTGCGCAAGGTGGCGGAGCTTAAGAAAAAAGAACTCTCGGTGCTTGGCGGCAATCTCAACAAAATGGGATACATCGGTGAGATCAAGTCCCTGATCTCGGAGATGGCGCAGTACAATATCACGCCGGAGGATCTTGGCGCTTTTCTAGGCGCGCAGGATGTCGGGGATACCCTGCGCTGTAAGATGCAGGATATTCTTACGATGTATGAGGGATTCCGGGAGTATATTGACGGGAAATACATCACGGCGGAGGAGATTCTGACGCTCTTGTGTGAGGTGGCGGAGGAATCCGAGCTCATCAGGGACAGTGTGATTGTCTTTGACGAATTTACGGGATTCACCCCGATTCAGAACCGGCTGCTTAGGGTGATGCTGCCGCTTGCCGACCGCGTCATCGTGTCGCTCTCCATGGATATCCGGGAGGATTTTTACCACAGCAGAGGCGTGCACGAGCTTTTTTTCATGAGCAAGGAGACCGTGCAGACACTGCTTAAGATTGCGGCGGATGCGGGATGCGAGGTGCTCTCTCCGGTGATTATGGAGCCGGGAGAGCACAGGCGCTATGAAAATGCGCCGGAGCTGTTTTTCATGGAACAGAATCTGTTCCGCCCGATGTACCGGAAGTGGCCAAAGCCGGTTAATGACATCAGCATCACCAGCTTAAAGGACCCGCGCCAGGAGCTTTCCTTTGTCGCAAGGGAGATTGTGCGCCTGGTCCGGACAAAGGGCTACCGTTACCGGGATTTTGCGGTTGTGACCGGAGATGTGCCGCAGTATGCCAACTATGTTCCGGAGACCTTTGCGCAGTACGGGATTCCGTTTTTTATCGACCAGACGAGAAACATTCTGTTTCATCCGTTTATCGAGTTTATCCGTGCGGCGCTTGAGGTCGTGGAGTTTGATTTCTCCTACCAGAGTGTGTTCCGCTTTCTTCGGAGCGGTCTGGCGGGACGGCTTCTGACGGAGAGCTGCACGGAGCAGACGGCAGATGAGGACGGCGCAGGAGCCAAAGCCAGAGGCGGGGTGAATGATAAGGACGGCGCCAAAGCCAAAGCCGGAGCAGATGAGGACGGCGCCAAAGCCTGGGCGGATGATGAGGATGTGATTGACCGTCTGGAGAATTATGTGCTTGCAAAAGGAATCCGCGGCAGAAAGCGCTGGAGTGAGAAGTGGACATCTGTGATGAAGCGGGATGCCCGCTATCCGGAGGCGGCGCAGGAGGAGATGGCTCTTTTGAACCGGGCGCGGGAGCGGATCGTTCTGGCGTTTGAGCCGCTGTGCGAACTTTTTTCCGGGAAAAAATACACGGTTGCGGAGCAGACCTACGGACTGTATGAGTTTATCACCGCGCTGGACATTGAAGCGCAGCTTAGGGAGAAGCAGTTCCTCTTAGAACAGGCGGAGGAGACAGAGTACAACGGCGTGCGCAGGAACCAGACCAGAGCGCAGGAGTACGGGCAGATTTATAAGATCGTGATGGATCTTTTTGACAAGGTCACGTCGCTGCTCGGGGAGGAGCAGATGTCGATCCGGGAGTACACAGACATCCTGGACGCAGGATTTTCTGCGGCAAAGGTCGGTATGATTCCGCCGGGAAATGACCGTGTGACAGTTGGAGATATTGAACGCACCAGATTAAATCATATCCGGATTCTGTTCTTTGTGGGGGTCAATGACGGTATCGTGCCGCAAGCCGGCAGCACCGGAAGCATCATCTCACAGTTCGAGCGCGAGAAGATGGCGGAGCATCATCTGATGTTAGCGCCGGGGGCGCGGGAAAAAGTTTTTATCCAGAAGTTTTACCTGTATCTGAACTTAACCAAGCCGTCGGACGGATTGTATGTCACCTACTCGAGGGTCAGTCCGGAGGGAAAGGCGCTGCGCCGGTCTTATCTGATCGGAACGCTCTGCAATATGTTCCCGGAACTAAAGATCCGTGAGCCGGAGGAGGAGACGGAGGCGTCCGCGATTTTAACGCCGGAGAGCGGGATCGATTATCTGTTGGAGGGACTCTGGACAGAACAAAAGTCACATACCTGGGAGGCGCTTGCAAAGTGGTATCTCTCGGATGAGACTTATCATGCGAAGGCGCTGCGCCTGCTTGCGGCATCTTTTTACCGTTACAGCGGAGAGCCGATCGGAAAGGAGGTTGCGCGCGCCTTATACGGCACGGAACTGGAGAACAGTGTCACAAGGCTGGAGCAGTTTGTGGAGTGTGCGTTTGCGCATTACATGACCTACGGACTGGGACTGTTACAGCGGGAACTGCAGGAGTTTGCCGGCGTGGATATGGGAAATATCTATCATGACGCGCTGTGGCATTTTGCGGAGCGCATCCGCAGGTCTTCGTATACCTGGTACGATCTGCCCGAACAGACGCGTGAGGCGTGGATTGAGGAGAGCATGAATGACGCGATTGCGGGCTGTGCGAATGTGGGCGCATTCGACGAGGCGAAGAACCGCTATCTGCTGTCGCGCATGAAAGACACGATCCGGCGCACGGTGTGGGCGCTCACGATCCAGGTGCAGAAGGGGCGTTTTACGCCGAGTGATTTTGAGGTGTCGTTTTCGCAGGCCGATCATCTGGAGGCAATCCGTTTTCAGCTGACCGAGGAGGAAAAAATGCGTCTGCGGGGCAGGATTGACCGTGTGGATACCTGTGAGACGGACGATAAGGTGTATGTAAAGATCATTGATTACAAATCGGGCAACACCACATTTTCCCTGCTGAATCTGTATCACGGGCTGCAGCTGCAGCTGGTGGTTTATATGAATGCGGCGCTCGAACTGGAGGCAAAAAAGCATCCGGGAAAACAGACGGTGCCTGCGGGAATGTTTTACTATCACATTGAGGATCCCATGGTCGACGGCAGCGGCACAGAGTCGGAGGAGGAGATCCGGCAGGCCGTGCTGGAGGAATTAAAGCCGAACGGGTTAGTCAACGACGATCCCGAGATATACGGGGCGATGGACACAGAACTTTCCGGAAGCTCCGCGGTGATTCCTGTGGCGCTTAAAGCGGACGGTTCGCTAAAAGCGACGTCCAAGACGGCGAGTACGGAAGAATTTGAGACAATGTCGGACTACGTGAAGGAGACCGTGACGAAGGCGGGCAGAAGAATCCTGGGCGGAGATGTGGCGGCGGCACCGTATGAACTCGACGGGAGAAGCGGCTGCGACTATTGTCCGTATCACATGGTGTGCGGATTTGACGCGCGGATACCGGGCTTTTCTTACCGGAAGTTAGAAAAGCCGGACGGTGCCGAGGCGATTCTTGCGAAAATGAGAGAGACGCGAAGCGAGGAGAAGAGACAGTAGATGGGTGTTTCATGGACCAGAGAACAACAACAGGTAATCGATTTAAGAAAGCGCAACATTCTGGTATCGGCAGCTGCCGGTTCGGGTAAGACGGCGGTTTTAGTCGAGCGCATTATCAAGATGATCACGGAGGGAGAACATCCGGTGGACATCGACCGGCTTTTGGTGGTGACGTTTACGAATGCGGCTGCGGCGGAAATGCGGGAGCGCATCGGGGCGGCGATCGAGAAAGCGCTGGAGGAGCATCCGGATTCGGAGCATCTGCAACGCCAGCTGACGTTAATCCACAATGCGCAGATCACGACTATCGACAGTTTTTGTTTGTATGTGATCCGCAATCATTTCCACGAGATTGACCTGGAGCCGGATTTTCGGATCGGGGACGAGGGAGAGTTAAAGCTGTTAAAAGAAGACGTGCTGCGCGGCGTGCTGGAGAGCAATTACGAACAGATGACACCGGAGTTTGCGGCATTTGCAAAAGGGAATGTGTCGGGGAAGAGCGATGCGAAGGTGGCGGAGATGATCCTCTCGCTCTATGAGTTCTCCATGAGCTACCCGTGGCCGATGGAGTGGCTTACTTCCGGAATCCGTGGCTATGAGATATCGGATGTGCAGGAGATGGCAGAAGCGCCATGGATGCAGCCGCTCGTGCTGCATCTGCGGTCGGTGCTTGCGGATCTGGTAAAAAAGCTTCGCATCGCGCATGTGCTTACGCGGGAGGAAGACGGACCGGATATCTATGAGAAGGTGATCTCGTCGGATCTCGCAAAGTTCGAGGGACTGGCGGCGTGTGAAAATTTTCTGGAGCTGTACGAAAAGCTTACCGCCGTCACTTATGACAGACTGCCGTCAAGCCGCGGCTTTTCGGGAGATGCAGAGAAGCTTTCGCGTGTGAAGGAACTCCGCGACCAGGTGAAGGATACGGTAAAAAAGATCAACAAACAGTATTTCTTCGCTTCGCCGGAAGTCATGTACGAGCAGGTGCGCCGGGCGGAGCCGATGGCGAAGGAGCTGGTGCGTCTTGCCATCGCATTCTCCGAGGCGTTTGCAGCGGAAAAGCGCCGCAAAAATCTGGTGGATTTTCACGATCTGGAACATTTTGCACTGGAGATTCTCGTGGATGCAAAGACAAAGCAGGCGCGCGCTGCAGCGGAGGAGTTCCGCGATATGTACGAGGAGATCATGATCGACGAGTACCAGGACAGCAATCATGTGCAGGAGACGCTTCTTCGGGCGATCTCGAGAGAGGAGCGCGGAGAGTACAACCTGTTCATGGTGGGGGACGTCAAGCAGAGTATCTACCGCTTCCGTCTGGCGAGACCGGAGCTTTTTATGGAAAAATACGATACCTACACGCTGGAGGAAAGCAGTACGCAGCGCATCGATCTGCACAGGAATTTCCGGAGCCGGTCAGAGGTGCTTGATCTGACAAACGATGTGTGTTACCGGATCATGGCGCGCGATCTCGGCAATGTGGCATACGATGAGGATGCGGCGCTCTACGCGGGCGCAGATTATTGTGCGCCGGATGAGGCAGGGATGTTTGCACCGGAGATTCTTGTGGCGGACAGTGCCGAAGAACTCTTAGAGGGCAGCGGGTACAAAGACCGGAAGCTGTATGAGGCGAAGCTTGTGGCAGAGCGCATCCGGAAGCTGATGACAGAGCAGAAGGTGACGGACAAGGCGACGGGGGAACTGCGCACCGTGCGTTACAGCGATATTGTGATTCTGCTCCGCAGCCTAAGCGGGTATGCCGATTCGTTTGCCGCCGTGTTGAACGAGGCGGGAATCCCGGCGCATACGGTGTCAGCAACCGGCTATTTCTCGGCGGTGGAGGTGCAGACGGTGCTTGCGATGCTTCGGATTCTTGACAATCCGAGACAGGATATTCCGCTTACGGCAGTGCTTAAGTCTCCGATCGCCGGGCTTACGGACGAGGAGCTGGGACGGCTTAGGGCGCACGACCGCAGCGTGCCTTTCTGTGAGTGTGTGCTCGCACGCTGCAGGGAACTTGCGCAGAGTGAAGAACCTTTGGCGGAAGGTTATGAGAAAAAACTGTGGGAGTTCTGGAAGCTGTATGAGAGGCTGCGGGCGCTTGTGCCGGACACTCCGATTCACGAGCTGATCGAGATCGTGTTGAAGGAAAGCGGCTACGGAAATTATGCGGCGGCGATGCCGGCAGGAGCCAGACGCAGGGCGAATCTGCGCATGCTGGTGGAGAAGGCGATCGCCTATGAGAATACGAGCTACAAGGGATTGTTTCATTTTGTGCGCTACATCGATGAACTCCAGAAATACGATGTCGATTTTGGTGAGGCGGACATGGTCGGGGAGAATGAGGACGTCGTGCGCATTATGAGTATCCACAAGAGTAAGGGACTGGAATTCCCGGTGGTCTTTGTGTGCGGTCTGGGAAGAAATTTTAACAAGCAGGATACCAGAAGCCGCATGGTGCTGCACCCGGAACTGGGAATCGGAATTGACTGGATCGACGGCGAGCGCAGGATCAAGACGCCGACCATATTAAAACGCGCCATCGCAAAGCAGATCGAACTGGAGAATCTGGGTGAAGAGCTCCGTGTGCTCTATGTGGCGCTCACCCGTGCAAAGGAGAAGCTGATCTTAACGGGGTGCAGAAAGGATGCAGAAAATGATCTGGCGGCATTAAGGGAAGAGGCACAGGAGGAGCTGTTTACGGAAACGGTGCATGTCCCGCTTCCTTATCTGCTCAGGGAGAGCGCAGCCGGCTATTTCGACTGGCTGCTTCCGGCAGTGTTCTCCTATCACGGACGCTATCAGGTGCGCGTTGTGCCGGCGGAGGAATTGCTCGACGCAGAGAGCCGTCACATGAAGGAGGAGACGGAGAATCTGGAACAGTGTCTGTCACGCATTGCAGCGGCGGATGCGGCAGATGTGGCGGAATTTGACGGAAAGTTCTCATTTACCTATCCGTATGAACGCGATCTGGAGCGCAAAAACAAATATTCCGTGTCAGAATTAAAACATCGCGCGATGCGGGAAAAACTCCTGGAGGAGGAGAAGGATGTTATCCCGGCGTTTTTAGAGACGGAGGGAAAATCCTATGTACCGCCGTTTGTCCAAAAAAAAATGGAACAGCAAGAAAACGGCGGACAGAATCAGGGCGCACTGCGCGGAACTGCGGTTCACAGGGTGATGGAGTGTTATCATTTTTCTGCAGCGGCAGGTGTTACGGAACAGATCGAGACGATGCTTGCCGGAGGACAGATCACGGAGGAGATGAAGCGCCTTGTAAAACCGGCTCTCATCGAGACGTTTCTCACATCGACGGCGGGAGAGCGGATGAAGCGTGCGGAGACTGCCGGAACGCTGTACCGGGAGAAACCGTTTGTGATGGGATTTACGGGCGAGGAGCTCGCGGCATTCGGATTCGGAGACGGAGAGAAATGTGCGGATGACAAAGAGCTGACGCTGATCCAGGGAATTATTGATGTGTTCTGGATTGAGGAGGACGGCATTGTGGTGCTGGACTATAAGACGGACCGTGTGAAAACCGGCAAGGAACTGGCGGACCGTTATGCTTCGCAGTTAAAGCTCTACGGCGAGGCGCTGGAGCGGATCTACAACCACGGAAGTGAGAGAACGCTTCGCGTGAAGGAGCGGCTTCTCTACTCATTCCGGCTGGGCGCAGTGATACCGGTGTAAGTGTAAACGGGACACGGAAAAGGACGATTGATTTCAGAGATAAGAATATCAGAAAGGAAGAAAATGAGATGGGACAGATCATACTGGCATCCGCCTCACCGCGGAGAAAGGAACTGTTAGAGCAGATCGGGATTTCGTTTGAAATCTGCCCGGCAAAAGGCGAGGAGCGGATCACGAAGAGCGTACCGCACGAAGTCGTGGAGGAACTGGCGTCACAGAAGGCCATCGAGGTGGCATCCATGGTGAGAACCTACGAGGAGACGCATCAGGAACTGGTGACACCTTCGGATCTCATGGTGATTGGCGCCGACACGATTGTCTCCTGCGGGGGACAGATCTTAGGGAAGCCCAAAGACGAGCATGATGCCTGCCGTATGCTTAAGCTTCTCTCCGGTGGAACACACCAGGTATACACCGGAGTGTCGATTGTGCTTTTGGATGCGTCCGGAAAGGCTGGTCAGGTGACGTTTCATGAGAAAACCGATGTCACGATGCGCGCGATGAGCGAGGAGGAGATCCGGCGCTATGTTGCCACCGGCGAGCCGATGGACAAGGCGGGCGCATATGGAATTCAGGGGAAATGTGCGATTTTTGTTGACAAAATTGATGGCGACTATAATAATGTTGTAGGGCTTCCGGTAGCAGCCATTTACCGGGAATTAAAGAAGCTTGGAATTGATATCTATTTATGGTAAAATAAAACGTTGGCGGAGGAAAAGATATGTACGATGAAATGTGCCTGGATACATTTTTGGCGCAGCAGGAGAAGCTGTTTCGGGAACCTGTGGCAGAAAGCAGGGAAGAGGCAGAGGAATTTCTTTCGGACTGTTTTGCAACGGTCTGTAAGAATCTGAAAGAAGTGCGGGCGTACTTTAAGGAAGAGGGCGCGGATATTGCCGGAATGAGCAGCGAGGAGCTGGCGGAGCAGGCAGAAGTGTTCGCACTGCCGGACGGAAGATACCTGATCGTGGAAGCTTAAGCCGTCTGCTTTGAAGAACGCAGGCAGATACATAACAGAATGGTAGAATATATAGAAAGAATGAGGGAATGCAATGAAGAATTATGATGTGATTATTATAGGAGCCGGTCCTTCCGGAATTTTTTGCGCGTATGAGCTGATTCATGCGAAAAAGGATCTGAAAGTGTTAATGATTGAGAAGGGAAGACGGATTGAGAACCGTGAATGTCCGAAGCGTAAGACCAAGGTATGCGTGGGATGCAAGCCGTGTTCCATCACGACCGGATTCGCCGGTGCGGGAGCTTTCTCCGATGGCAAACTGTCCTTATCGCCGGATGTCGGCGGCAACCTGCCGGAGATTTTAGGCTACGATAAGACCGTGGAGCTGTTAAAAGAATCGGATGATATTTATCTGAAATTCGGTGCGGATTCCAAGGTGTACGGTGTGGATAAAGAGAAGGAAATCCGCGAGATCCGTAGAAAAGCGATCATGGCGAACTTAAAGCTGATCGAATGCCCGATCCGTCATCTCGGCACGGAGGAAGGCTACAAGATCTATTCCAGACTGCAGGAGCACCTGTTAGAGGAAGGGGTCGAGATGGAGTTTGGCACCATGGTCAAGGACATCATCATCGAGGACAACCAGGTCAAGGGTGTCATCACCGAAAAGGATGAGACATACACGGCAGCAGAGGTCATCTCCGCTGTGGGACGTGAGGGCGCAGACTGGTTCTCCCATATCTGCAATCAGCATGATATTGAGACGAAGGTCGGCACCGTGGACATCGGTGTGCGCGTCGAGGTGCGCGATGAGGTGATGGAGTTCTTGAATGAGAACCTCTACGAGGCGAAGTTAGTGTACCATACGCCGACGTTCGATGATAAGGTGCGTACCTTCTGTACCAACCCGTCCGGCGAGGTTGCAACCGAATACTACGACAACGGACTGGCGGTAGTCAACGGCCACGCCTACAAGTCCAAGGATTTAAAGACCAACAATACCAACTTTGCCATTCTGGTGTCGAAGAACTTCACAAAGCCTTTTAAGACGCCGATCGAATACGGCAAGCAGATCGCACAGCTCTCCAATATGCTCTGTGACGGCAGGATTCTGGTGCAGACATTCGGAGACTTTAAGCGTGGCAGAAGAACGACGGAGGAGCGCCTGTGCCGTAACAACCTCATCCCGACTTTAAAGGATGCGGTACCGGGAGATCTCTCCTTAGTATTCCCGCACCGGATCATGGTGGATATCGAGGAGATGCTGATGGCTCTCGACAAGGTAACGCCGGGTATTGCAAGTGATGAGACACTGCTCTACGGTGTGGAGGTCAAGTTCTACTCCAATAAGGTAGTGGTAAACTCTGACTTCGAGACGAGTGTCAAGGGACTCCGTGCGATCGGAGACGGCGCGTCCGTGACGAGAGGACTGCAGCAGGCATCCGCGAACGGAATTTCTGTGGCGAGAAGTATCTTGAAAAATATCATGTAGATGTTGAGATAAAGGGTGTTTCACGATGAGAAAAAGATGGGCGATGGGAATGACAGCGTGCGTATGCGCGCTGTCAATGGCTCTTACGGGATGCCAGATTGGCAATAAAGATATTGTGGTCTCGGGAACGCTAAGCAGCAGGCAGGTGTTTACACTGGACAAGTCTGCATGCAGCTTAAAGGAGGCAAAGGTATATCTGGCAAATTATCAGAATATCTATGGAACAGCATATACGATTGACCTCTGGCAGCATGACTTTGGAGACGCATCCCTGCTTGACTATGTGAAGGACATCACGCTGGAGGAACTTACCCGTGTATACACGATGGATCTGCTGGCACAGTCGCAGGAAGTGACGCTCTCGGAGGATGAGACTGCGAAGGTGGCGGAAGCGGCAAAGGAATATTATGCATCCCTCTCGGAGGATGAGACCGCCTATATGGACGTCGCCGAGGCGGATATTGCGGAGTATTATACGCACTATGCGCTGGCGCAGAAGCTGTATCATTCGCTGACGAACGGTGTCAACGAGGAGGTCAGCGACGATGAGGCGCGCGTGATGGAAATCATGCAGATTTATGTCACGGACGAAGACCGGGCGCACGAGGTGGAGCAGAAGCTGGCGCAGGGGGATGATTTTGCCTCCGTCGCCAACAATTATAACGAATTGTCGGCGATTCAGGTGACGGTATCGAGGGATGATCTGCCCGACGATGTGGAGGAGGTGGCATTTCAGCTGGACGACAATGCCGTCTCCGGAATGATCGCTGCCGGAAATGGATACTATTTTATCAAGTGCCTGAATAAATATAATGAAGAGCTGACGGAAGCGAATAAGTCCAACATTGTGGAAAAACGCGAAAAAGAAGCATTTGACGATGTCTACAATGAATTTGTCGCATCGCTATCCTCGAGGCTGAACATGATCTGTGGGATGGAATTGAGCTTACCACGGATGGCAGTATTCAGACGAACAGCTTTTTTGCGGTATTTGAGAAGTATTGCGGTGAGATCTGAGATACAGTATGAAATGAGGTAGATTCTATGACGAAAGATATGACAAGTGGTTCACCGATGAAGCTCATTTTAGGATTTTCGGTGCCGCTGTTGTTTGGATTTTTGTTTCAGCAGTTTTATAATCTGGTGGATACCCTGATTGTTGGAAGATTTCTGGGAGTGGATGCACTTGCGGCAGTGGGATCGACCGGTTCGCTGAACTTTCTGATTATTGGATTCTGCATGGGAGTGTGCAACGGTTTTGCCATTCCTCTGGCGCACCGGTTTGGAGCCGGCGATTATAAGGCAATGCGTGCGTTTATGATGAATGCCGTCTATCTGGCGGTGATCTTTGCGGCGGTCATGACGGTGTTTACGGTGGCATTCTGCCGGCCGATCTTACAGCTGATGCAGACGCCGGAGAATATTATTGACGATGCCTACACCTACATTGTTATTATTTTTGCGGGGATTCCGGCAACCTATCTGTACAATCTGGTGTCCGGCGTGATAAGGTCGATGGGTGACAGCAAGACGCCTCTGATTTTCCTGGCGCTGGCAGCATTTGTGAATATCGGACTGGATCTGCTTTTAATCATTGTATTTCCGATGGGAGTTGCCGGAGCAGCGCTTGCAACCGTGATCTCGCAGGCATTTTCCGGTATCGCGTGCGTCATCTACAGCAAGAGAAAGTTTGAGATCCTGCACACCGATGAGGAAGAGCGGAAAGTGAATAAGGGCTACATGAAAACCCTCTGCGGCATGGGTGTGCCGATGGGATTACAGTATTCGATCACCGCGATCGGCAGCGTGATCCTACAGAGCGCAGTCAACACGCTCGGATCGAATGCCGTGGCATCCATGACGGCGGGAAGCAAGATCGGTATGTTCTTCTGCTGCCCGTATGATGCGCTCGGTTCTACAATGGCAACCTACGGCGGACAGAACGTGGGAGCGAAGAAGTTAGACCGCTTGAGCGGCGGATTAAAAGCGGCGGGAATTCTGGGAATCGGATATTCGATTCTGGCGTTTGTGGTGCTGTGGCTTTGCGGCAATCAGCTTGCCATGTTTTTCGTGGAGAGTGCACAGGCGGAGGTCATTGCAAATGTAAGGCTGTTTCTGGTATGCAACAGTGCCTTCTACATTCCGTTGGCTTTTGTGAATATTGTGCGGTTTTTGATTCAGGGTATGGGATACAGCAAGTTTGCAATTCTGGCAGGCGTCTTTGAGATGGCGGCGCGTACCCTGGTCGGATTTGTATTTGTTCCGATGTTCGGCTATCCGGCAGCGTGCTTTGCAAGCCCGGTCGCATGGATTTTTGCTGACTGTTTCCTGTTCCCGGCATATTTCCATGTGTTGAAGAAGACGAAGAAAATGTTGAGCGAGCCTGTCCGCACGAGCGTGGCATAGCAAGCAGGCATGGTACCGGCTGAGCGTGGCATAGCAAGCAGGCATGGTACCGGCTGAGCGTGGCATGGCATCGGCTGATGCATAGCAGTTATGAGAAGAATGGAGTATTTATGACAGAGATTTTAAAGGCAATTATATTTGGTATTGTAGAAGGAATTACGGAGTGGCTGCCGATCAGCAGCACCGGACATATGATCCTCTTAAACGAGTTTCTGACACTGGATGTAAGCGCACAGTTCTGGGATATGTTTCTGGTAGTGATCCAGCTGGGAGCGATTTTGGCGGTCGTGGTGCTGTTCTGGAATCTGATCTGGCCGTTTGCACGCAGTTCCTCGGAAGCGATCGTGGCCGCAGAACAGAATGAGAAGAGCGGTTCCCTTGTAAAAAGGGAATACTGGGTGTTAGGTCCCGTCACGGTGCGCATGCCGGTCATTATCAACTGGTGCAAGATCGTGGTGTCCTGCCTGCCGGCAATCGTATTTGTTGTGCTGGGGCTGGATGAGACCTGCGACAGACTGTTTTACAATCCGGTGTGTGTGGCGGTGGCATTGATTGTGTTCGGTGTTGCCTTTATTCTGGTGGAGAATCACAATGCAGCAAAGCAGGCGCGTGTGGAGCAGATGCGGGACATTACGTTTCAGATGGCGATTCTGATCGGTTTGTTCCAGCTGCTCGCGGCTGCGTTTCCGGGAACGTCGCGCTCCGGTGCAACGATTATCGGTGCGCTCTTAATCGGTGTGTCAAGGAAGGCTGCGAGTGAGTTTACGTTCATTCTGGCGATTCCGGTGATGCTCGGGGCAAGCCTGCTAAAGCTGATGGATTTCGGACTTCATCTGACCGGGACGGAGTGGGCGGTTCTGCTTTCCGGTATGGTCAGCGCGTTTCTGGTGTCGGTTGTCGTCATCAAGTTCCTGCTCGGATATATCAGAAAGCATGACTTTAAAGTGTTTGGCTGGTACCGCATTGGGCTCGGCGTGGTGGTGCTTTTGTACTTTTTTCTGCTGAAATAGAGGTGATGGATGAGTATTTTAAACGTAGAACATTTGACGCATGGATTCGGTGACCGTGCGATACTGGACGATGTGTCCTTCCGCCTGTTAAAGGGGGAGCATATCGGTCTTGTCGGAGCGAATGGCGAGGGAAAGTCGACGTTTCTAAATATCGTTACGGGAAAGCGGATGCCGGACGAGGGAAAAGTGGAG
>ERZ1034882.711-NODE-711-length-14560-cov-5.656188_pt1 | contig 14560 bp, 9 predicted proteins | sample MGYA00520606_ERZ1034882 | MGnify/ENA primary metagenome ERZ1034882 (study PRJEB33766, sample SAMN09781726) | gut metagenome | biome: gut microbiome | host: Homo sapiens | place: Madagascar | study: EMG produced TPA metagenomics assembly of the PRJNA485056 data set...
AATATTTAATATAAAAGATATTTAAAATAAATGGGCATTTAAAAAAATATAAAAAATGAGCCATACATCCTTTAGGATATATGACTCATCTGAAAATATATTTACTGTAACAATTCGCTGATATGTCTTGCCACATAAACTCCGCTGGCTGAGGCATGGGAAAGAGAGTGGGTTACACCGCTGCCATCACCTATGATGTACATTCCCTTATATTTACATTCAAGGTATTGGTTAAGCTCTACTTCCATATTGTAGAACTTCACCTCTACACCGTAGAGGAGAGTGTCGTCATTTGCAGTTCCCGGAGCAATCTTGTCAAGGGCGTAGATCATCTCAATGATACCGTCCAGTATTCTCTTAGGAAGTACAAGACTTAAGTCGCCCGGGGTTGCGGAAAGGGTAGGAGTTACAAGACCTTCCTTAATCCTGCTTTCAGTACTTCTACGACCTCTTACCAGGTCCCCGAAACGCTGTACTATTACGCCGCCGCCTAACATATTTGACAGTCTGGCTATACTTTCTCCATAGCCGTTGCTGTCCTTGAATGGCTCCGAGAAATGCTTTGAAACCAGAAGAGCAAAGTTGGTATTCTCTGTCTGCATTTCCTCGCCCTCATAGCTGTGACCATTTACTGTAACGATTCCGTTGGTATTTTCATTTACTACTATACCATGGGGATTCATACAGAAGGTACGGACATTGTCCTCGAATTGTTTAGTGCGGTATACGATCTTGCTTTCATATAATTCGTCAGTAAGGTGTGAGAATATAACTGCCGGAAGCTCAACCCGGACACCTATATCCACACGATTGGACCTGGTTGGTATATCAAGGGTATGACATACCTGCTCCATCCATTTGCTGCCGCTTCTTCCAACGGAGACTATGCAGTTCTTGCAACTGTAGTCACCGGCATCTGTGTGTATTACATAGCCATCATCAGGATGTTCGATGGATGTGACCGGAGTGTTGAAATAGAAGTCTGCCTTATCCTCAAGATATTCATACAGGTTCTTAAGTACGATGTAATTAACATCTGTTCCAAGATGTCTCACGGAAGCGTCAAGAAGCTTCAGCTTGTTCTGCATACATATCTTTTTGAATTTCGTTCCTGCAGTTGAGTACAGCTTTGTTCCTTCACCGCCGTATTCCATGTTGATGTCATCCACATATTTCATGAGGTCTATAGCCTGATTTTTACCGATATATTCATAGAGAGTGCCACCGAAGTCATTGGTTATGTTGTACTTTCCATCTGAAAATGCTCCTGCACCACCAAATCCACTCATGATGGAGCAACTCCTGCAATGTATACAGTTTTTTATCCTGTCGCCGTCAATAGGACATTTTCTTCCGGATAATGGATTTCCTGCCTCGAATACTCCAATGGTAAGCTCCGGATGTTTCTTCACAAGCTCATAAGTTGCAAATATTCCTCCCGGGCCTGCGCCAATTACTATAACGTCGTAATGCTTCATCTGTGTTCCTCCTTGATAAAAAATCATAAAAAAACTACCGCAAGATACAATATACCTATAATTGAATTATAGATAACTATTTGCGGTAGTTAGTAGAAACATTCATCCGTATTATGAACTTATATAATCCTTATTCATGATAGCAGAATAAAGGCTATAAATCAACATTTATTTGCTGGTGGCACGGTATTGTACCGGTGCCATGCCGTATACCTTCTTGAAGGAGCGGGAGAAGTGCTCCACGTTGGCGTAGCCTATGCTTTCTGCTATGCTTTCAATGGTCATACTGGTGGTCTTAAGCAGTGTCTTTGCCTTCTTCATCCTTACCTGTCTTACATAATCACCAAATGTTACCTGTGCCTTTTCTTTGAAGTACTTGGACACATAAGGCACTGAGAGATTAAGCTTCGTGGCCATATCCTCAAGAGTAACTGTCTGGTAGTTGGTCTGTATGTAGTTCTTCATGGTTATGAGCCTTTCGTCGGCCTTGGCAGTGATCTCTGAAAGCACCGGGAGCTTGTTTACAGCACATACAAGGGCATTAATGGAGGATTTTATTATATCGTCATCGATACCTACACCCCAGTAAAGCTTTTCGTTGTAGGTGATACCTACAAATGACATTGCCTTTGAAGAAGAACCGGTGGTTAAGGCGTGCTCCTCGTATACACTTAACTCGTAGCTTATCTCAAAGAACTGCTTTATGGTGTTGGATACTGCGTCAAGACGGCCGTTTCCGTTTGACTCTATTTTATTTATATGGTTGTCGTAGGCTATGGAGGCTTCTGCCATGATACCGTTTATCTGCTTGAAGTGGCATTCCGGTATCTGGAAGCGGGTATGGGTTGACACATAATTATCTATAAGTATGTCATATATCAGGTCAGGGGAAAGCTCCTTGTGAGCCTCGTCAGATACATGCTTTACCAGGTATCCGAATTCCTCACGCATCTTATCCGGAAGGGTTATTCCGTAGTTCTGCTTAAGTATGTAGTTGACGCCGCCCTTTCCTGACTGGCTGTTGATTCTTATTACATCAGATTCGTAGGCACGTCCCACATCCTTTGGATCTATAGGAAGATATGGCACTGACCATTTGTGCAGGTGCTTCTCCTTGCGCCACGTCATTCCCTTTGATATAGCGTCCTGATGGGAGCCGGAGAATGCGGTAAATACCAGATCGCCTGAGTAAGGAGTTCTTTCATGCACATGCATTCTGGTGAGACGCTCATAGCAGGCACGGATCTCGGACATATTGGAGAAGTCAAGCTGTGGATCGACGCCCTGGGAGAACATGTTCATGGCGAGGGCTACTATATCAACATTGCCGGTACGCTCACCGTTGCCGAAGAGAGTACCCTCTATTCTGTCTGCACCGGCCAGAAGTCCCATCTCTGCGTCGCTTATGCCGCAGCCTCTGTCGTTATGAGGATGAAGGCTTAAGGTTACGGCGGCCCTGTTGTGGAGGTTCTTGCTTAAGTATTCCACCTGTGTTGCAAATACATGCGGCATTGCTATCTGTACAGTGGTAGGAATATTGATTATAACCTTATTTGAAGCCTTAGGCTCCCATACGTCTATAACTGCGTTACATACCTCAAGGGCATAGTCAACCTCGGTTCCCGGGAAGCTCTCAGGGCTGTACTCAAAGGAGAAGTTGCCGTCTGTTTCATCAGCAAGACGCTTTAAAAGCTTTGCTCCGTCCACGGCAATCTTCTTGATCTCTTCCTTGCCTTTCTTGAATACCTGCTCCCTCTGGGCAACAGAGGTGGAGTTGTAGAGATGGATCACAGCATGGCCAGCGCCTTTAACAGCCTCGAAGGTTTTCTTTATTATGTGTTCTCTTGCCTGGGTAAGTACCTGTATGGTTACATCCTCGGGGATCATATTATTGTCTATAAGCGCTCTTATGAAGTTGTACTCTGTTTCGGAGGCGGCAGGGAAGCCTACCTCGATCTCCTTGAAGCCTATGTCCACCAACATCTTGAAGAATTCCAGCTTCTCCTCAAGGCTCATAGGCTCAATAAGTGCCTGGTTGCCATCCCTTAAATCTACGCTGCACCATATAGGTGCCTTGTCTACATGATCCTTCTTCACCCAGTCGTATGTACAGACAGGTGGCATAAAATATGCTCTTTCGTATTTATCGTAGCCTTTCATAACGTACCTCCTATAACAAAACATCGGTCCATTAAGATTTTGCATGTGGTAGCACTATTCTAAATGTGTCTTCGGCACTTAGTACTTCTTTTGACAAAAAATATCAACCGTTTTGATGTTTGTTATCATAACACACAAAAAATGACATTTGAATGATTAAATTTAATCAATCTACATGATTAATATTAATATCTACGGCGTAGAATGTAATATGGGGGTTACTTTTGGTCATATGCTGTGAGTGTGTGTCGCAACTTGCGTCTTAAAGCATATTCCCAATTAATATGGGCAAATATATAATAATTTATGCGAGATATGTAAGGTTACACCAGGTGCCTTTACAGTATATAAAAGTTGATTTGGAGGTAGATATGAGCAGGGTTAAGGTGCTTATAGCAAAGCGGGACAAAAGAGAAGCGGAACAGCTAAGCACTGCGTTAAAGGATACAGGTAATTGTGAGATAACAGGAATGTGTCATGAGGGCGATGAGGTGGCAGGCAGGGTAAGTGCCAGAACACCGGACGTTATAGTGACAGATGAAATGCTGGGAGATAAGAGCCTCATAGATATAGTTGAGGATATAAAGAACAGAACAGGAGTGGACAACCTTAAGTTTATGGTAATGGCAGATGTGGGCCATGAGAAATATCTGGAGTTTCTCTGCAGGGCACTGGAAAACTGCGCGGTGCTTAAGGTGTTCAATAAGGACGGAGATCCGGAGCTGTTAAAGAAAGAGATAGTTTCATTTGCCAGGAGCAGCAAGAATGTTCCCTATGGAAGTGGGACCACCATACCGGATGAAGGAGAATTGATGGGTATAATAACCGGCATAATACACGAACTTGGAGTTCCGGCTCATATTAAAGGATATCAATATCTGAGAAGTGCCATACTTATGGCAGTGGAGGACATGGACATTCTTAATTCCATAACAAAACAGTTATACCCCGGTATAGCCAAGGTTTACAACACTACGCCTTCAAGGGTGGAGCGTGCTATAAGACATGCCATAGAGGTTGCATTCGGAAGAGGAAAATTAGATACGATAAATGAAATGTTCGGTTATACCATAAGTGCAGGAAAGGGAAAACCGACAAATAGTGAATTTATTGCACTGATCGCAGACAAAATTAGACTTGACAACAGACGTAAGACGGCATAATATATTACTGTGATATCAAAAACAATATCATATGCAAAACACACAACAGCATGCTATATAATATGAGCGTTATAGTGTGCACCAGGGTAGAAAAGGGGAATAAGAACATGAATGAAAAGGGAAACATGATGAAAGTAGTAATTGCAGACAGTAACTGTCTGTCAATAGCAGAGGATCTTGCACGTTCAGGGGACGAAAGAATTGAGATTGTGGAATGTGTAAAAGACGGAAATCGTGCGTTGGCTGCTATCAAAAGACATCAGCCTGAGGTAGTTATAATTGATATCTGTCTTGCGGGTATTGATGGTCTTGGAGTTATTGAACAGCTTAAGGCAGAAAATCAGATGGAGAATACAGTGTTTATTGTATTATCATCCTTGTATTCACAGAAGCTGATCAATTGTGCATTCGAGCTTGGTGCTACATATTACATGAGAAAGCCATATAAGCCGGAGATACTGGCAAGGCGTATTACACAGATGTATAATCTTAAGCTGAGAAAAGATACTGACTCTCATGGAGAGCTTATCTGTATGGGCAATGATCTGAAGATACCGGATGGTATTCCTGATCTCATGGCAGAGGTTACAGAGATCATCAGAGATATAGGTATCCCTGCCAATATAAAAGGATACCAGTATATAAGAGAGGGCATTATAATGTGTGTAAATGACAGTAATAATCTCAATTACATCACAAAGCTTCTGTATCCTTCCATTGCAAAGAAATACAATACTACATCATCTTCTGTTGAGAGGGCTATAAGACATGCCATAGAGGTGGCATTTGCAAGGGGACAGATAGATACAATAAATGACATGTTCGGATATACGGTCAATGCCTTTAAGGGCAAGCCGACTAACTCGGAGTTTATAGCCATGATAGCGGACAAGCTCAGGATCAAGTATAAGAAGAGAGCATAAAATGGGATAATGAAGCCTTGACAGATATCTGCGGAAGCCTCATATAGTATTTGAAAAAAGACCGGAAAAGTGTATAATATAATCAGCACATTGTGTGCAGTATAAAGTACATTGAGGTGGAATTCTAATGATAGAAACTGTTGCGTCTGCGGATATGCTGATCGAAGAGGTTATAAGGGTAAAAAAGAATCACCTTGAGCCTGATATGACTACCGGCAGGGAGAAGAGACTTAGTATAGTGTCCGGTATACATGGCGATGAGGTGGCGGGACAGTATATCTGCTATGAAATTATCAGGCGGATAAAAAGTGAGTTCACAAAGCTTAAGGGAATAGTGGATGTATATCCATTTTTAAATCCAATGGGACTCGAGTCAAGATACAGGGATATACCGGTTATAGATATTGACATGAATACGGTGTTCCCGGGCTCGGCTGATGGTACGGTTGGGGAGTACATTGCAGCCAAGGTAGTTGAGGATATAGATGGGTCGGATATATGTCTTGATGTACATTCAAGCAGTGTATATCTCAAGGAGATCCCCCAGGTCAGGGTGAACTCTGATATAGCTGATGACATAATAGAGTATGCGTCAAGGCTTAATACGGACGTAGTGTGGGTACATCCATCATCTACGGTTATGCCGGGAAGTATAGCGTATGCCCTTAATGATATCGGAGTAAAAACTATGGTGGTGGAGTCCGGTGTGGCTCTGACCATTGATTATGAATATTGCAGCCAGATAGTGGAGGGTATATTCTCACTTATGGAGTACATGGGCATATGGGATGGCTGCGCGAATAATACCCACATGCCGAAGATAGCCGCTGATGCGGATGTTGCCTTTGTTAATGCAGAGAGCAGCGGAATATTTATCCCTTCAGTAAAACATTCGGGGCTTATAAAGCGCGGAGGCGAGATAGGCAAGATCGTCAATGTGCTCACCGGCTCTATAGAAGAAGTAATTAAATCTCCCAGAACAGGAGTGGTATTTTCACTCAGGTCTTATCCTATAATAGAGGAAGGCTCTCTTGTGGCAAGAGTGTTTGGAGGTCCTGATGAATAAAGAAATAGTTTACTCAATGAATACTGCTTACAGGGGTGAATACACAATATACGGCTATTCCTTCGGAAGCGGAGAAAAGGCAGCATGCATAATCGGAGCCTTAAGGGGAAATGAATACCAGCAGCTCTATATAAGCTCGCTGCTGTCAAAAAAGCTTTATGATCTTGAGACAAGAGGCTCTATAGTTGCAGGAAAGAGGATATTGCTGATACCGTCACTTAATTACAGCTCCATGAATATGGGACAGAAGTACTGGATATCGGACAATGCGGATCTTAACAGGGCTTTTCCGGGTAATCCGGAAGGGCAGGCGGTAAGCAGAATCGCTGATGCGGTGCTTTCTTATACAGATGGCTATGCCTATGGAATACAATTCGCAAGCTTTTATATGGAGGGGCAGTTTATCCCTCATGTAAGGATGATGGAGACAGGAAGACAGAGTAATTCATTGGCGAACCTTTTTGGTATGCAGTATGTGCTTACGGCAGAACCGAGAGCATATGACAGGGCAACTCTTAATTATAACTGGCAGATGAACGGAACCGAGGCGTTCTCGATATATTCCGGAGCTACGGAGAGGATTGATGAAGTAAGTGCCAACAATGCCGTATCGGCAGTGCTCAGGTTCCTTACCAGAATGGGTATCATAAGATATAACTGCCACGCAGGATATATCTCCACGGTTTTGGATGAGGAGGAATTACTCAGCATAAGATCTGATAAGGCAGGCGGTTTCTTCAGAAGACTGGCAGGTCCGGGAGATGAGGTCACCAGAGGAGACATAATCGCCAATATCGTAAATCCTATGACCGGTGATGTGAAATCCCAGATATATGCCCCTACTGACGGAATAATATTCTTCGCTGAGGAGGCACCTATGGTGTACCAGAATTCGGTTATTTTCAAAATGATACGACGATTACACAATTAATCTGAAATTACAGCTATTCAAGATTTAATAAAAGTGCTATTATTATGTATGTATGTGCATGATAACAGCACTTTTATTTATTGTAATGATGTCTGTGACATCGTTACGCCGCAGCACTCCCCCCAATTTTAAAGGGTGCTGCTCCAATCGTTTCTAAGAAAATTAATTTACATTACGGAGGTCTACCATGAGTAAGGTAAGAAGAGTTTACGTTGAAAAAAAGCCGGACTACGCAGTTAAGGCTAAGGAACTCCATGACGAGATCAAGAGCTATCTTAATATTGATGCTGAATATGTAAGAGTACTTGTCCGTTATGATGTTGAGAATCTTTCAGATGAGACATACAGAAAAGCAATCAATACCGTATTTTCTGAGCCACCTGTAGATATGGTCTATGAGGGCGACGAGCTTCCAATGCAGGACACAGATAAGGTGTTCTCTGTAGAAGCGCTTCCGGGACAGTTCGATCAGAGAGCAGATTCTGCGGAGCAGTGTGTAAAACTTCTTAATGAGGATGAGGATCCTATCATAAAGACTGCAACTACATATATTCTTTCAGGAAATGTTACAGACGAGCAGCTTAAGAGCGTTATGGAATATTGTATCAACCCGGTTGATTCAAGAGCCTGTGGTCTTGAGATCCCAGAGACTCTTGTTACTGAGTATGATGAGCCTGCGGATGTTATCATATTTGACGGATTTAAGGATATGCCTGAGGACAAGCTTAAGGAGCTTTATGAGTCCCTTGGTCTTGCCATGACATTCAAGGATTTCCTTCACATCCAGAATTATTTTAAGAATGATGAGAAGAGAGATCCTTCCATGACTGAGATCAGAGTCCTTGACACATACTGGTCAGATCACTGCCGTCATACCACCTTCTCCACAGAGCTTACGGATGTAACCTTTGACGATGGAGATTACAAGGAGCTTCTTGAGAAGACCTTCGACGCATATCGTGCTGAGATGAAGGAGATGTACAAGGACAGAGACGACAAGTTCGTATGTCTTATGGATATAGCCCTTATGGGTATGAAGCAGCTTAAGGCAGCAGGAAAGCTTGATGACATGGAAGTATCAGATGAGATAAATGCATGTTCGATAGTAGTTCCTGTGGAGGTTGACGGTGTTACTGAGGAGTGGCTGGTATTCTTCAAGAACGAGACCCACAACCATCCTACAGAGATAGAGCCGTTCGGTGGTGCTGCCACATGCTTAGGCGGAGCTATCCGTGACCCGCTTTCAGGAAGAGGCTATGTATACCAGGCCATGAGAGTTACAGGTGCTGCAGATCCTACAAAGTCCCTTAAGGAGACACTTCCTAACAAGCTTCCACAGAGAAAGATTGTTACCACAGCTGCCCATGGTTACAGCTCATACGGTAACCAGATCGGACTTGCAACAGGACTTGTAAATGAAATATATCATCCGAATTATGTTGCCAAGAGAATGGAGATCGGTGCTGTCATGGGTGCTGCTCCAAGACGTGCGGTTAAGAGACTTACATCAGATCCCGGGGACATGATAATCCTTTTAGGCGGACGTACAGGACGTGATGGCTGTGGCGGAGCTACAGGTTCATCAAAGGCTCATGATTCACACTCCCTTGAGAGCTGTGGTGCAGAGGTTCAGAAGGGTAATCCTCCTACAGAGAGAAAGATACAGAGACTCTTCAGAAGAGAAGAGGTTTCTTCACTTATAAAGAAATGTAACGACTTCGGTGCCGGCGGTGTATCTGTTGCCATCGGAGAGCTGGCAGACGGTCTTACAGTAGACCTTGACAAGGTTCCTAAGAAATATGCAGGTCTTGACGGAACAGAGCTTGCTATCTCAGAGTCTCAGGAGCGTATGGCTATAGTAGTAGATCCTGCTGACGTGGACAAAATGCTTGGGTATGCAGAAGAGGAGAACCTTGAGGCTGTAGTTGTTGCGGTAGTAACAGAGGAGCCTAGACTTGTCCTTAAGTGGAGAGGCAAGGAGATCGTTAATATAAAGAGGGCATTCCTTGACACCAACGGTGCTCATCAGGAGACAACAGTTAAGGTTAATGTTCCAAGCAAGGCAGATAACTACTTTGATGAGGTTAAGGAGCCTGCTGATGTTAAGAAGGCATGGCTTGATACACTGTCAGATCTTAATGTGTGTTCACAGAAGGGTCTTGTGGAGATGTTCGACAGCTCCATCGGTGCTTCAACAGTAACAATGCCATACGGTGGTAAGTATCAGCTTACACCAACCCAGACAATGATAGCTAAGCTTCCTGTACTTAAGGGTAAGACAGATACTATCACTATGATGAGCTACGGCCTTGATCCATATCTTTCAAGCTGGAGCCCATACCATGGTTCAGTATACGCAGTGCTTACATCAGTTGCCAAGATCGCGGCAGCAGGCGGAGATGTTTCAAAGATAAGACTTACCTTCCAGGAGTACTTTAAGAGACTTGGAACAGATCCATACAGATGGGGTCAGCCACTGGCAGCACTTCTTGGTGCATATGATGTCCAGATCGGTCTCGGACTTCCGTCAATAGGTGGTAAGGACAGTATGTCAGGTACATTTAATGACATAGATGTTCCTCCTACACTTTGTTCATTTGCAGTTGACGTATCAAGCTACAAGCATGTTGTTACACCTGAGCTTAAGGCAGCAGGCGATGTCCTTGTAAGACTTGATGTTGATAAGGATGAGAATGACATTCCTGTATATGCTGATGTTCTTGATAAGTATGACAAGCTCCATAAGGCAATTACAGAGGATAAGATCGAGGCTGCTTATGTAATAGGCTTCGGTGGTCTCATTGAGGCTGTATCAAAGATGGCATTCGGTAATAAATTCGGTGTTGCAATAGATGATGGTGTAACAAAGAGGGAGCTTGTTTCCAAGGATTACGGTTCTATCATCCTTGAGGTTAAGCCTGAGAATGTTGACAAGCTTGGAGTTACAGTTAAGAAGATCGGTACTGTAAATGACAGTGCGGCCTTCACATACGGTGATGTGACAGTAACTGTTGAGGAAGCCATCAAGGCATGGACAACAAAGCTTGAGAAGGTATTCCCAACAAAGAGCAAGGTTCCTCAGACAGAGATCAACACAGGTCTCTTTGACGCAAAGACCGTATATACATCAAAGAACAAGGTTGCTAAGCCAAAGGTATTCATCCCTGTATTCCCTGGTACCAACTGTGAGTATGATTCAGCTAAGGCATTTGAGAGAGCAGGAGCTGAGGTTCAGACAGTAGTATTCAGGAATATGACAGCTCAGGGAATAAGAGATTCAGTAGACGCATTTGCCAAGGCAATAAGCGATTCACAGATCATAATGTTCCCGGGTGGTTTCTCAGCAGGTGATGAGCCTGACGGATCAGGTAAGTTCATTGCCACAGCTTTCAGAAATGCCAAGATCTCAGAGGAGGTTATGAAGCTCCTTAATGAGAGAGACGGACTTGCCCTTGGTATCTGTAATGGTTTCCAGGCACTTATCAAGCTTGGTCTTGTACCATACGGTGAGATCAGACCACAGAGTGAGACGTCACCAACACTTACAATGAACAGCATTGGACGTCACCAGTCCAAGATCGCATACACAAAGGTTGTTACAAACAAGAGCCCATGGCTTGCCCAGGCTGAGCTTGGCGGAGTTTATTCTATTCCTATCTCACATGGTGAGGGTAGATTCGTTGCCAGCAAGGAATGGTGCGAGAAGTTATTTGCAAATGGACAGGTAGCTACCCAGTATGTAGACTTAAACGGAAATCCAACAATGGATGAGTACTACAATGTAAATGGTTCTTACTATGCTATCGAAGGTATCACAAGTCCTGACGGACGTGTCCTTGGTAAGATGGGTCACTCAGAGCGTATTGGTGAGGCTGTTGCTGTGAATATCTACGGCAACCAGGATCAGAAGATATTTGAGAGTGGTGTGGCTTACTTCAAGTAAGAGTAATATAAATATTAAAACTATACAGAGCGCATGATGCTTGACCGGTGTCATGCGCTTTGAAGATATGTAGGGAGATTTGTATGACAGAGAATAAAAAGAAAAGATGTATATGGTTGTATTTCGTGGCATTTGCAATTCCGGTGCTTGCCATGCTTGCTCATATGTTTCTTACTAATTGCTATCCTTTCGGGGGGAATACTATTTTAATTCGTGATGCGGATAGTCAATATGTTCCTTTCTTGAATTACATGGTTGAAAAAATTAAATCGGGCGGCTCACTTCAATTTGACTGGCATAGTGGATTGGGAAATGATTATTATGCAACATTTTTCTATTATCTTGCCAGCCCGTTTAATCTCCTGATGTTCCTGTTTGGTGCATCCCATATGGAAATTGGGGCGCTGGTGATATTCCTTGTGCAGATAGGCGGATGTGGAGTTACGGCATTGTATTTCTTCAGACATACAAGATATAACAGGCTTACAACAGGAAAGAATATGATGAGCCTGCTGTTTGCCATGGGTTATGTTATGTGTGATTATATATTGGCATATCAGTATAATTTCATATGGCTTATAAACCTTATGCTTACTCCTCTTGTATTGCTCGGCATAGAATATATGGTTGACAGAAGGGATTACAGGTTATATTTTGTCTCATTACTTCTTACATTGATCACTAATTTTTATTTTGCCTGGTATGTGTGTATATTCGCAGTGATATATTTCATAGACCAGCACTATGATGGGGCGAAGGATTTCTTTAAGAAATTTTTGAAGTTCGTGTGTGCTTCGGTTGTGGCGGCACTTTGTGCTGCCGTGGTGCTGATACCATGTTATCTCACTGTTTTTAATAGAGATGAGGATAGTTACTGGTATACACTTGATATGCTTGGATATGGATATTTTGGCAAATTTTCAGATTTTATCAGTGGTTTTTTCTTTTGACATGAAATTGACTCTTTGGGATTTGAGGCATTTGTTAATAACAATTATTGCGGCATTTTTACAATTATTTTTATATTGATATTTATGTTTAGCAGTAAGATTGATAAAAAGCATAGAATTAAAAGAACCGTAGAGATCATAGTTATTTCCATATTGTTTAACTGGATTGTGGCATCCTATGTATTGCAGGGCTTTGCCATACCCCATTGCTTCATAAGCAGATTTATGTTTATGCTTATTATGATGATGTTGATCACCGCATTGGAATGTTTGGAGAGCGTGGATGACGTCAGATACAGGTACATTTTTGTAGCATTTGTGCTTTGGATGACCTTATGTTCAGTGGGACTGTTTATGTCATCAGATGCCGGTACAATATTGGGAGTATTTATAACAGTTTTGCTCGGGGCGTATTATTTTATATGTTTAATTCTCTTAAAGAGAAAGAGTATAAAGAAAATAAGCTTATACGTTAATATATTCGTGTTTGGAATACTGGAACTTTTTGCAAATGCTTTGTTGTGTTCTGGCAAGGAATACGAATATCCGAGCAGGAAAAAGACGAGTTATGAAAAATGGGAACCGGTATATTCCGGTTTGAACGTGAATGAGGGGGAAAGAAAAGCTGCATGGGTAGGAGATACAAATTCTGCATATTGTGCGGATGGCAGCATATTCTCATCTATAATAAATACTGATGTTTTAAGGCTGTATAAAAATCTTGGGCTGACATATCAGGAAAATGGTGTGGTTTATACATACCATGGTACCACACCTATATCAACGTCATTATTTAATATGAGGTATGTTTTGACAGATTCTCCTCGATCTTTCGGTGGATATGAAATTGAAGACATTGTTGATGGATATGATATATTGGGTCCTCAGCAACAACTGTCATTTGGATATGTTTTCCCGGATGATATCTTAAATTGGAACAGTGACATGGTTGGCGATATTCATGAAGGGGAAATAGTTACTCCAATGGATGTTCAAAATGATTTGACAGAAAATGTTTTGAATGTTGGCAAAGTGTTCAATGAATATGATCCGGGTAATATGCATATTTCGACATCCGGATGTATAGCACTTGGAAAGAAGAAAAAGGTTGCAGATATTGGTATTCCTAGGTACTTGAAGAAGAGATCGGGAATATGGTACCGCAATCTGGGAATAGACACCAGTACTAAGTCTATAATAACTATGCAATTTACAGTGCAGGATGAAGGGGACGTATATGCCTATGTACGTGACAGTGATAATTCTATTACCTATAATGTGTGGGTGGATGACCAGAATGTCTGCCAGAGTTTATATAAATGTTGTGCAGGCGTGATACATATAGGGGATTTGCATAAGGGACAACAAGTTACAATCAATGTGGCTGTTACATCAGCAATACTTTCATATGGTGTGTCAGATGTTAAGCTGTATACAATAAATAACGAAGTTGTTGATGAATATTATAAAAAAATAAATCAATCTTCAGTATACGTTGACTCTTTTGAAGATACAAATGTAAAATTAAGTGTGAATGCTGAAAATGATGGAATCTTATACATGGCAATCCCATATTTCAGAGGCTTTAAGGTTTATGTGGATGGCGAGAGAAGCGACATAGTAAAGGTTGGCGGTGCAATGCTTGGCGTACAGATAAATGCCGGAGAGCACGATATACAGATTACCTATAGAACATATGGGCTTATCCCGGCAATGATCATAAGTATTATAGGGTGGATGCTTGTGGTGTTGTATTTGAGGTTAAGAAAGACAAAAGAGAAATGATTTAATATGTTCTGATTGTATGTAAGGAGAATTTTATTATGGAGAAAAAAAGGAAATATTTATGGTTGTATTTTGTAGCATTTATTATTCCGGTGTTTACTATGCTTGCCCATATGTTTCTTACTAACTGCTATCCTTTTGGAGAAAACACTATAATGATA
>ERZ1034882.714-NODE-714-length-14539-cov-10.793082_pt1 | contig 14539 bp, 14 predicted proteins | sample MGYA00520606_ERZ1034882 | MGnify/ENA primary metagenome ERZ1034882 (study PRJEB33766, sample SAMN09781726) | gut metagenome | biome: gut microbiome | host: Homo sapiens | place: Madagascar | study: EMG produced TPA metagenomics assembly of the PRJNA485056 data...
AGTGTCCTACAACACTTAAGCCTCTATAACGTGCGCCACTCCGTTGCAGCCTACTTTGAATTCGGTGCAAAGCTCCAAGATGTATTCCTTTTGTGCTTCCCATGCGCCTCTCATCAGCCGGCTGCTTTCTGTATGTTTCACATAAAAGTACTTGTTCTTTTCATAGCCTGTGAATACTTCAATTGGCTTTATTATAAGCACGTCCATTCGCCTTTGTCAACTGCAAATCAATGCTTTCACATTAACTTTTACTTCAGAATAACAATCGAATATGCAGGCATGGTAAGCGTGTTGTCTTCCAGCGTAACAACTTCTGTCCCATCGATCAATTCACCGGCAATCTGAAGACCGGCATCGTCTGCTGCAGCTCCAAGACTTGATTTTGTCAGATCGACTGTCTGGGACTCCGCAGAGATATTGAATACGATCGTGAGTTTTTCGTCTTCGTATGTCTTTTGGATCGCACAGATATTGGTGTCTGAAATTCCCTCATCAAATGCAACTTCGCCCCTTGCGATCGCCGGATACTGGTTGCGCAGAGCAATCGCCTGCTTCACATAATTATAGATGGAATTACCATCCTTTTCCTGCTCCTCAAGACTATCGTATTTCATCTTGATCGGCTCCATATCCTTCGGTCCATCACACATTCCTTCCGCATTTTCGTCGAGCGACCAATACATCGGTGCACGCTTATTCTCATCCTTGCCTGCACCCTTCATGCCCAGTTCCTCACCATAATAGAGGAATGCATTTCCCGTCATCAGAAGGTTCATCGCCTCAGCAATCTTTGTCTGCGCGGCACTGTTATCTCCGGAATAATATCCGGCGCCACGCGCCATATCATGGTTTGTATAAAAAGGCGCATCGATCGCGGTATCGCTATAACTCCGGATCAACTCCTGCATCTTGACTAAATTCTTTCCATAAGAGGTCGCTTTATTGATGCCATTTACTGTCTTGGCGATAATTCCGTCCTTGTTGGAAAAAGCAAAGTCAAAAAGGCTGTCAATGCCGCTTTCATAATATTGCGGATACGTTGTACTGTCTGTCCACGCCTCACCCACAATATAGGCATCCTCCTTCTGCGATTTTACCATATCATTGAACCATCGCAGGATCTCAATATTCTTTTCGTTATTTCCCGTGTAAAATTCCTTGACTGCATCCAGCCGGAAACCATCTATCCCCTGATCCAGCCAGAACTTTGTAATCTGCTCAAATTCTGCTTTGATTGCATCATTATCCCAATTAAGATCCGGCATCTCGCTCCAGAACTGCGCCTCATAATACCAATCGGTACCTTCAAGCTCGCAATAGCCACCATTTTGCTCCTTTGCGAAATTGTAATAATCTACATATGGACACTCAGAAGCATCCGGCTCGGCACCTTCCGGAAGGCTTTTCAGATACTGGCTTGCTTCCCGGAACCACTTATGGTGGGATGATGTATGGTTCATAACCAGATCGATAATCACGTTAATTCCGCGCTTATGGCACTCCGTGATCAACGTCTTAAAATCATCCAGCGTTCCGTATGAAGGATCAATCTCTTCATAATTTGTCACATCATATTTGTGATAGGTACTAGACGGCATAATCGGCATCAGCCAGATTCCGTTGCATCCCAGATCCGTGTCCGTTTCCGGATCTCCGTCATTAATGTAATCCAGCTTATCAATAAGTCCCTGCAGATCGCCGATTCCATTCCCATCACTGTCGTAAAAACTGTACACAAACACCTCGTAAAATGTGCGATACTTGTCGTCGATCACATTCTCATCCGCTGTGTTCAGCTGCTGCATCAGTGACAGCGCGGTGGCATTCTCCATATCCAGCTTCGCTTCCGCCGGATGGCTTGCAGCAAAATCGGCACCAAACACAAGTCCAATCAGCAATACCCCTGTCAGCACTGCTGACAAAATGCGTTTCTTCATTCTTGTTACCTCACTCCTGTTAAATTTTATACTCCGATACTATGGTATCGCAATTTCGTCCAAAATGGAATACTCCTCGCAAAAAATAAAACAGGAATCGGACTATTTCCACCGAAAATCGCAGCTCTCACGATCCGCTTCTAGTAAAAGAACCACGGATGCTTATCGTTCCACTTGTACGAATATCTCTTTTTTGATTCCCACGCGATCAACGCCGTGATCAGTCCGAACAACAATGCCAGCATGAGTACCAATCCTAAAACATCTCCGCTTTCTATCGCATCCGGCAATGCCCACAAAAAAGTTCCTGCAAGAATGCACGCAAGCGGGACGATCGCAACAACGATCATGCGCAATCTGGAATACCGCTTCTCTGACATTCCTTGTGGAATGTAATCCTCCGGATGGATCATTTCCGCATGGATGGCCATGCCGTAGCGACCATGTATACGCACTGCATGATACTCGATTCCATCAAGTGTAAATTCCGGCATCATTCCTTCTTTGGTAATCACAAGATCCAGATTATTTTCATTCGCATACCGACAGAGTTCATCGGTCATTTGCCGCGGTGTCGTGCAGAAATCATCCGGCCAGAAAGTAAACACACGCTTTTTCTCCATTTCAGCGACTGCCTTGTAATCCTGCAGAATGTCTGCAAATGTATTGCCCCGCTTCTCCTGCTCCTCGATTTCCTGCAGGCAGCGGTTGATATCCAGTTCCGCAAGATCCTGCTCCTGAATCGTATCGCAGAACGCAAGTGCCGCCTCCAGCTTCTGTTTTTCCTGCTGCAGATATACTTTCTGTGTATCCAAGGCCTGCTGGAGATCAATCTCATGATCCAGCAGCTTGTGAATCTCCTCCAGCGGCATATCCAGCTTGCGGAATAAAAGAATTGCTTTCAGCCGCTCGATATCTTCCTCATCATATTTACGGTATCCGTTGCCCGCGTCCCGCTTTGGATTCAACAGACCCATCTTTTCATAGTAGCGGATGTTCTGCCGACTGATGCCGGTGAGCGCCTCCGCTTCCTTAATACTTTTCATCCTAAACTCCTCCTGTCGGCTTTATTTTCCCCGATTATAAAGCTTATAGCAACTATAAGGTCAATAGAAGATGTTAATTTTCTTGCTCATAAATATGATTTAACGCAATTCCTATCAATCGGTCCGTCTGGTCTGCCATAAAAAGAGGAATATTGAGCATGTCATCATCCAGCTTCAAATTATCCAGAGAAAACCGGATACGCAACTTTACCTTATCCGAAAACAGTTGCTTAAACTTTTGCAGGCTCTTGCTTGTCGTATTTGCTTCCGCTTTTACCTCAACCGGAAAGATATCATTTTCTCTCTGGATGAGAAAATCGACCTCATACGGCGGATTCGTCTGTGTCCAATAACGAGGAACAACCTCAAACTGCGTAACCAGTGTCTGCAATACATAATTTTCGGTCAACGCACCTTTGAATTCTGTGAAAAGGCGGTTCCCATCTCCGAACGCGGTCGGTGCCAACTGCGCAAGACGCCTTAACAATCCAACATCTACAAGATAAATCTTAAAAGCCGACAGATCATCGTACGCTGCGATCGGAAGCCCCGGATCAGAGCTTCGATATACCTTATGAACAAGTCTTGCATCCACAAGCCATTGTAACGCATCTTCGTATTCTCTGGCTCTTGCACCCTGCTTAACAACCTTATAGATAAATTTTTTGTTCTCCCGTGCCAGTTGGGACGGAATCGACTTCCAGATCATGGATATTTTAGGGAATTCCTTTACATCCGGATGCTTCGCGAAATCACGTTCATACGCATCAATAATTCCGGACAGTGCGCGCTGCATAGCCTCCGTATCGCGAGCCTGCGTCCACATCAATACAGACTCCGGCATCCCGCCTGTGACGTAATACATTTTCAATTTCTCATACAATGGATGGAAAAAAGCATCCGGTATCGGCTCGATCGAATCAACGCTCTCCATATATGTGACTAGATTTTCATCCCCGTTTGCGACCAGAAACTCTGAAAAAGTCATAGGATCAATCTGCATGAAATCGACCTTCCCAACCGGAAAAGAAGCCGGTTTCGCAAGCGCGATTCCAAGTAACGATCCGGCACACGCAATATGATACTGTGGCGCATTTTCGCAGAAATACTTCATGGAGTTAATGACTTTGGGGCAATCCTGAACCTCATCAAAAATGATCAGCGTATTCTCCGGAACAATTTTCTGACCGCTTGCAAGCATCAGATTCTGCAGAATCCGATCAACATCCTTTGTTGTCTCAAAAAACTCCTTATAGTCTTCATTCTCATCAAAATTAAAATAAGCGGTATTCTCGTAATATCTCCGCCCAAATTCCTTTAAAATCCAGGTCTTACCAACCTGACGCACACCTTTGAGAATCAGCGGTTTTCTGTAAGGAGAGTTTTTCCATTTCAGTAGGTCATCTAATATTTTTCGTTCCATAGGTATCTCCTTCCACACTTTTAATAATTATGTGATTTATTTCACATTATTATACATAATTATGTGATTTTTATCACACTTTTATTATAAACAAGCGTTTCGCGAAATACAATACCCAAGTCCCATACCAACACTTTATGACTCCCGATCCGAAACCACCAGCACATCTTTTCCCGCAAATGCAAACCCAAGCTTATAAATCCGCTCCGCCGGAATGCCGGCTGCAAGAAGATCCGCAGCATAATTTTTATCGTCGATCTGCTGCAACGCATTCTTCGCCGTCTGTTCAAGATCGGTTTCCTTCTTACGATCCTGAACTTTAAACTCCATAATGAACGCATCGGTATTCTCCTGCAACGGATACATGGCAATATCATATCTGCCTCTGCCGCTCTCACGATTCGACACAATACGATACCGATCACGCAAAGATACAATAAGTCCCAACACCAGTCCGTGATAGAAATTCTCCGGTGTCCGCTCCTTCGGTCCATCCGCGACATCAAAATAACTGATGGAAGTATAAGTGATTGTCTGCAAATACTCACTCATAAGTTCCATCTTATGCGCAAGCAAAGCCTCTGCGAATCTTCCGTAAGCCGACCATCCATTGTGAAACATGCCAAGGATTTCCGTCTTAAACATCGCCATCACCTCGCAGTTCGTCACCGAGACATCACACTCGATTCCCTCCACGCTTCGCACAATGTTCTCCGCCTTAATGTAACCTACCGCAAGAAGCAGCGACCACAAACTGTTCTCATCACCTTCCAGATATTGAAACGTGATTCCCTCATTGATCCGCTTATGGACCTTCTCCCCTGCCATCAACCGTTCAATCTCGTACTTACTCTCTACCGGATGTCTCCGGATAATATCTCCCACCAGCTTATTACTGCTCGTATTGACCCAATATCCGATTAATTCCCGCTGGCGCATATAGTTACAGATCGACCACGGATTATAAATATCCCGGTGTCTGCCGATCGTAAATCCATCATACATCGCCTTTACATCCCGGATCGTATCAATATCCTGGCACTTAAACGCATCCATCACTTCCTGCTCCGTAAATCCGAAGCAATCACTGTACGCATCACAGGTAACGGTGTCCACTTCCAGATTGTTAAGATCCGAAAACAGCGAATTCTTGGAAATCCTCGTCACACCGGTAATGATCGCCCGACAAAAGAAATCGTTCTCCTTAAAAGTCGTGTGAAACAACTGGCGAAACGTATTGATCGTCTCATCCCAATAACCATCCGTATATGCCTCCAAAAGCGGCGTATCATATTCATCCATCAAAATGATCGGAAGCGCTCCGTAATGCTTATACAACAGCTCACATAATTTCTGAATCGAGATCTCCACATATTCCGTCCGTTGCTCCGAGAAAGAGGCAACAATCCTGCGATATTCCGCCTTTTCCTCCTCATTCAGCTTCGAACTCTCCCGCAAATATTCATGCTGAATATACATATTGTACAAACCGAGCGTCACGCCCCGCATCGCCTGCGCAAAATCATTCCCTTTGCAGCTTCCGAAGCTGACCGATATAACCGGAATCGTGCCGAATAAACGCCGACTGTCCGTATCCTTCCACACGCGAAGTTTCTCAAAATATTCCGGGTGCTCGGCATACATCGGATCAAAAAAGGTCCTGACCGTGCTCAAAAGCATTGATTTACCAAACCGTCTGGGCCTTGTGATCAATGTAATCCGCGCATCGCTTGCCAGCCATTCCGGAATAAAATGCGTCTTATCCACATAGAACTGTTTCCCGCATACAAAATCCAAGAAGTTCTGATATCCCAATCCGACATTCGCATCCAGATATGGATTGCGTGATAAAATCTTCTTAAGACTTTCCACATAAGCGAGCAGATGCCCCTTCTCCTCCAAAAGTTCCGACCGCTCCTGAAACTCAAGGAAAACCTGTTCGCGCTCCGAAAGCTTCACATAATAACTGACCGATTTGCCCTCCACCGTTCGCTGAACATACGGCTGACTTTTACCGTTGATCTTCTTATAAGTCAGTGTTCCCTTCGGTAATTCCTGTAATCGATTGTCAATTTCCGCAATTCGCTGCTTCGGATTCAAATGCATAAAAGCCTCCAATGGTTATGAATGGTTATTTTTAATATATAACCATTCATAACCATTGTCAATTATTTTATATAAAAAACCCCGTTTTACCAATTATGCAAAACAGGGTTCTCTCTACTGTTGTTAACAGTTACCATACATCGTTTAGATTTCATAAATCTACACCATCCTGATCTAAAAATCTATAATCCACATCATATCCACCTGCGTATTCCGACATATCCATATAATAAACAAATGGAACTTTATCAACATCAATCTCTTTGCATTCTATTTTCTCGTTTTTCGACATGATTTCAACACGAACTTTCTTTGCTTTCTCATTCGTACAAATGATCACATTGCCATCCTGCCACTTGCAGATCCCTGATTGATTTTCTTCATAAAGTACCGAAACTTTATTTTCATATTGATACTGTCCTTCTTGCTTCTCCACAAATTGTGCCGCACAATAATCAAAAACTTTACCTCCACTCACATTTGCACCGACGCACAATACTTTATCATCAAGAACAATACTTCCGCACTCTACAATCTCTCCAGAGATATTCTGCTCATTTTTCATAGCCTGCAACATCTCATCTTTTGTACAAAGCGTGTTTCCGCATGCATTAAGGCACATTATAATCGAAAAAATTAAAATCTTCCTCCATTTTTTACCGATCATACTCTCCTCCTCCAATTGCCACTATTCCTCACACATCTCGAACACTAAGTCATTTGCTGTGATCTGTCCATACGAACCGCTTTTCTTCGGAATTGCCGCTACAAATCTCCAGCCTTCAGCCGCATATTTATCAATAATTTCCCTGTGATTATCTTCACTTAAAAGACCGCCTACTTTTGATTCCACATATAAATACTTATACATTTCATTTCCCTCCATCTTTATTTTATAAATATTGTTCCGTGTTTATCGAGTATACTATACGTCTAGTCAAAAAGAAACCCTGTTTCGCAAACTTTGCGAAACAGGGTTTCTATATCAATTTACGCTCACACTGATCCTGCTACTTTTCTTCTAATACTTCCATTATCTGTGATAATGTAATGTCATTTCCTTCAGCGCTATATTCATCCAGCCCATTTAAATTATATGATGCTTGCGACGCATTCAAAAGACTTGGATAAGTATTTTCATATTGCTCGGCAAGAAATAAATAAGTTTCTCCTTCTAAAATTGCAGTAGCATCTTCAAGGACATACTCATTACTGTCCACCTGTCCTCCGGGACGTTTTATGGTAATCGTATCTCCCTCCACATTACCTTTATATATTTTCTTAATTTTAATTTCGTATAAAGTATATGGTATTCCGGTGCTATCACTTAATCCGGTTTGTGAATCCGTATCCTTCTCAGATCTTACATCTAACACCTCATAAGATATGCTTTTCACCGTTCCGCTAAACACTAGTCCTGCCGAATCCACAATTTCTTTTGCAGAGTCATACACTGGATAATCCGCGTGAATTGAGGTAACTAATCCTTCACTATCATTTTTAGACATATTTTCTTTATTTCCACACGCACTCATTGCTAATAATACCGTTACTGATAAAACTATGCATAATGATTTTTTCATATTGCCTCCTAATATTTCGCATTAACATTGTTTATGTCAAATGTTGTCGGTGCAGTCGTTTTTTCTCTATCTCTTCTATGTTTCATAATAGATTTACTAGCAGTTGATGGATTATCACACAACCAAAATACATGACCAAATTCATGTGCAACAGTACTTTTTATAAATTTTCTGTAATCTGTTGCATCACTACTTATCGTCCTTGCATTTAGCTGCATAACAAATTTGCTAGTATAACCCGTTAATATATTACATGTTTGCGTCGTCAATCCATACCATTCATCATCAAACTGAGCAGCTTCAATATAATTTTTACTACTTGAAGATACAGAAATCGTTACATTTGCACTAGAATTATTCCACGCAGAAATTCCATTGTCTATAGCCGATACCCACAAACGATATTTCTGATTGTCCAGATATACCTCTATCTGTGTACATCCAACAAAGGTATCGATTGCCTCACGAATCACATTCACAAGTTTTTTCCGATCGATTGGCTTTGTGATAAACCGATACGCCTCAATTTCAAAAGCCTCTGGGGATCGTTCCAACATGCTTGTCAACATAATGATTTTTCCGATATTCACATTTCCCTTAAGTTTTCTTCCTACTTCAATTCCATCCAGCCCCGGCATACAGATATCAAGAAGAAGAATATCGATCTGACTTGCACTCTCTATCAATGCTTCTCCATTGTAAAAATCAGTCACTTCCAACGGAATTCCAAAATCTATGTCGTTAATATACTCTTTCACCTGATGGTGTACTACGGCTTCATCATCGCATATTCCCAATTTCATTTTCTTGCGCTCCTTTTTATCAAGTATACTATGCGGCCAATCCAAAAGAAACCCTGTTTCGCAAACTTTGCGAAACAGGGTTTCCATCATTTCTACTTATGTCCAGCGACATCGAGACGTGTCAATGCCTTATGGAGCGCATATTCTGCGCGTTTTAGATCCAGAGTCTCGGACTTGGCGGCGATTCGATCCTCCGCACGCTGCTTGGCAGCTTCCGCACGGTTGACATCGATCTCATCCGGCCACTCGGCAAGCTCCGCAAGGAGTGTTACCTTCTCGCCGAGGATCTCGGCGAATCCGGCATGCACGGCTGCCACTTTCTGCTGATCATCATTGTGGATCACAACAACACCCGGCTCAAGTACCGTGGTCAGCGGAATATGGTTCTTGTAGACACCGATCTGTCCGTCTCCGGTATTGAATTCGATCATGTCTGCCTCGCCGGTGAAGAACACACGGTCCGGCGTGATGATCTCAACTTTAAACTTATTTTCTTCGGCCATGCTTTCGCACCTCCTACTTTACACGTGCACGAACTTCATCGATCGTTCCTGCATTCAGGAAGTAGCTCTCCGGCACATCATCCAGCTTACCGTCTAAGATCTCACGGAAGCCGCGGATGGTCTCCTCGATCGGAACGTATTTTCCTTCCAATCCGGTAAACTGTACGGCTACGGAGAACGGCTGGGAAAGGAATCTCTGTACCTTTCTTGCACGGCTTACAACAAGCTTATCGTCCTCGGATAACTCGTCCATACCAAGGATGGCGATAATATCCTGTAATTCCTTGTACTTCTGCAGAATCTCCTGTACCTCACGGGCAACTTTGAAATGCTCCTGACCTACGATACGTGGATCAAGGATTCGCGAAGTAGAAGCCAGCGGATCAACTGCCGGATAGATACCAAGCTCTACGATGGAACGATCCAATACGGTCGTTGCATCCAGATGGGCGAATGTTGTTGCCGGAGCCGGGTCCGTTAAGTCATCGGCCGGTACATAGACTGCCTGAACGGATGTGATAGAACCATTCTTGGTCGAAGTGATTCGCTCCTGCAGCGCACCCATCTCTGTCTGTAATGTCGGCTGATAACCTACGGCAGAAGGCATACGTCCAAGCAAAGCGGACACCTCTGAACCAGCCTGTGTGAATCGGAAAATATTATCGATGAAAAGAAGCACATCCTTTCCACCTTTATCACGGAAATACTCAGCCATAGTAAGACCGGTTAATGCTACTCGCATACGTGCTCCTGGTGGCTCGTTCATCTGTCCGAACACCATGGTGGTCTTATCAATAACGCCGGATTCTTTCATCTCATAGTAGAGGTCGTTACCCTCACGGGTACGCTCTCCAACACCGGTAAATACGGAGTATCCACCGTGCTCAGTCGCGATGTTGTGGATCAGCTCCTGGATCAGTACGGTCTTACCTACACCGGCTCCACCGAACAGACCGATCTTACCACCCTTCTGGTAAGGGCAGAGAAGATCAACGACCTTGATACCGGTCTCTAACATCTCCTGTGAAGTTGCCTGCTCCTCAAAGGACGGTGCCGGACGATGGATCGGCCACTTCTCCTCGGTCTTCGGTGCCTCGATCTCATCGATCGGATCACCGAGAACGTTGAACAGTCGGCCAAGTGTATTCTCACCTACCGGCACGGAAATCGGTGCACCGGTTGCGATGGCATCCATGCCACGGACAAGTCCATCCGTTGGTCCCAAAGCAATACATCTTACTGTATCATCACCCAGATGCTGAGCAACCTCAACAACCAGCTTGCCGCCGTCTTTTAACGGAACGTTGATTGCTTCGTTGATCTCAGGCAGATTACCTTCCTGGAATTTGATATCCAGAACGGCACTGATAATCTGAGTAATTTTACCAATATTATTACCTGCCATTTATTTTCTCCTTATATCTACGATATTGCATTCGCGCCAGCGATAATCTCGGTGAGCTCCTGCGTGATGGAGCCCTGACGCGCGCGATTGTACTTCAGTGACAGATCACTGATCATCTCTTCCGCATTGCTTGTTGCAGAATCCATTGCCTGCATACGTGCACCATTCTCACTGGCAACCGCCTCGACAAGTGCTCCGTAGAACAGACTGGTCACATACTTCGGAATAATCATGTCTAAGGCCTCTTCCTCGTTCGGCTCATAGTTCATCAGTATGTTGGAATCAGCAGCCTGATTTTCCTCGGAATCCGGCTCGATCTCCACCGGAAGCAGCTTAATGAGCTTCGCTTCCTGACTGACGGTATTCTTAAAATGCGTATATGCCAGATAAATCTCTCCAACCTCTCCGCTGGTAAAAGCGTCAAGCACACGGTTGCACAGACTTGCCGCATCCGGATAAGTCGGTGCCTCCATCATTTCGGTCTGCAGATCCGCGATATGGTAGCCTCTTCGCTCCAATGCCTCTGCTCCCTTGCCTCCGACAGCGTAGATATCCAGATCTTCTTTGTCGAAATCGCTTCCTGTGATCAGCTTTACGATGTTGGAATTGTATCCACCCGCAAGTCCCCGGTTCGAGGTAATGACAACCACGGCTTTCTTCTTGGAATCGCCGGCGGTCAGATACGGGTGATCGATATTGCCGCTTCGTGCGAGCATGGAACTCACCGTCTTATACATATAGTTGAAATACGGATCGGTCTGCTCGGCACGGTTCTTGGCTTTCTGTAACTTAACGGTAGAAACAAGCTTCATGGCTTTGGTGATCTGCTGCGTACTTTGTATGCTGCTTTTTCTTCGCTTTATGTCTCTCATTGAGGCCATGTCTTATCACCTACTTTCTGCCATTAGCGGAAGGATGCCTTGCACTCTTCAATCGCTTTGATCAGCTTCTTTTCTGTCTCATCATCCATCACATGTGTTGCTGCGATCGATCCCGGAATCTCCGGATATTTTGTATCGATGAACTCGAACAGTTCATTCTGAAAACGCAGAATGTCTGCAACCGGAATATCCATCAGATATTTGTTGATTGCTGCATAGATGATGATAACCTGCTTCTCAACCGGCATCGGCTGATACTGCGGCTGCTTTAAGATTTCTTTCAGGCGCTCGCCCTGTGCCAGCTTCTCAGTGGTGTCGGCATCCAGCTCGGAACCAAACTGTGAGAATGCTGCCAGCTCACGGTACTGAGCAAGCTCGGTACGGATCGGGGCTGCAATCTTCTTCATCGCCTTGATCTGTGCGGAACCGCCTACACGGGATACGGACAGACCGGCATTGATGGCCGGACGGAAACCTGCGTTAAACATTTCGGTCTCCAGATAGATCTGACCATCGGTAATGGAGATGACGTTGGTCGGAATGTATGCAGATACATCGCCCGCCTGTGTCTCAATGATCGGAAGCGCTGTCAGTGAACCGCCGCCAAGTTTGTCGGAAAGTCTTGCCGCACGCTCAAGAAGTCTTGAGTGTAAGTAGAAGACATCACCCGGATAAGCCTCACGTCCCGGTGCACGCTTCAGAAGAAGTGACAGGGTACGGTATGCTGCTGCATGCTTACTTAAATCATCATAGACAACAAGGACATCCTGTCCGTTCTCCATCCATTCCTCACCGATCGCACAACCGGAATAAGGAGCGATGTACTGCAGAGGCGCAAGCTCACTTGCGGTAGCTGCAACAACGGTGGTGTATGCCATTGCGCCATACTCTTCCAATGTTTTTACAATATTTGCAACGGTGGAAGCTTTCTGTCCGATAGCGACATAAATACACTTCACGCCCGTGCCTTTCTGATTAATGATCGTATCGATCGCGATCGCGGTCTTACCGGTCTGACGATCTCCGATGATCAACTCTCGCTGTCCACGTCCGATCGGAACCATGGAATCGATCGCCTTGATACCGGTCTGTAATGGAGTATCAACGGATTTTCTGGAGATAACGCCCGAAGCAACTCGCTCGATGCGACGGAACTTGTCCGTCTCGATCGGTCCTTTGCCGTCGATCGGCTGTCCCAATGCGTTCACAACTCGTCCTAACATCGCGTCTCCGACCGGCACCTCTACAACTCGTCCGGTTGTCTTGACGGTGTCACCCTCGCTGATATTCTTCTGGGAGCCGAGAAGTACGGCACCTACGTTATCTTCCTCGAGGTTCATTACCATTCCGTAAACCTCTCCAGGGAACTCTAAGAGCTCTCCCTGCATTGCGTTCTCCAGACCATGGATACGCGCAATACCGTCCGCAACCTGGATTACGGTTCCCACATCTGCTACTTCGAGCTGGGAAGCGTATCGTTTAATCTGCTCCTTGATCACAGAGCTGATTTCTTCTGGTTTCAAATTCATGGAGCGCACTCACCTACTTTCAACTGTATTTTGGATAATTCGCGTGTCAGGTCGTACAGTTTGGTCTTGATACTGCTATCTACGACACGATCCTTGATTCGAATTACCATTCCGCCGATCAATCCGGCGTCTACATCATAATGCATCTCAAATTCTACATATTTGGTTGTCTCCAGCAATCGCTTCTCTACTGCGGCTTTCTGCTCGTCCGTAAGTTCGACTGCGGAGGTGACATATGCAGTTCCGATATTCTTATACTCTTTTACCCGATCGATGAAATACGTGAATACGTTCATCATTTCCTTGTAATGATCCTTCTCCACGATCATGCGCATCAGTCCAACCAGTTCATCGGAAACCTGACCCTTAAATATGTCTTCAATAAGTTTGACTTTCTCTTCTTTGTCAATCTTGGGATGGTTCATGAGTCTGGACAGATCCGGGTTCTCGTTCAGCGCCTGTACGGCGGCTGTCACATCATCCAGTATTTCGTCCAGATGATTCTCCTCCAAAGCCAGCTCAAATAATGCATCCCCATATGTCTTGGATACTAGCTTAGCCATGTCGATTCACCCATCTCTTTCAATGTCTCATCTACCAGTGTGCTCTGGATGTTCGTATCGATGGAAGCGGCAACCACCTTCTGTGCCATCATTGCGGCAACAGCGATCATCTCCTGCTTCATGTCATCCATAGCATGCTTTTTCTCAAGCTCAGCTTCCTCCTGCGCTCTCTTCACGATGCGGGAGGCCTCTTCTTTGGCTTCGTCAATAATCTTGGCCTGGTTCTTCATTGCCTTCTGTCTTGCTTCGGCAAGAATTCCCTCTGCCTCCTTGTCAACTTCTTTGAGTTTTGCCTCATACTCAGCCTTTAAGGCTGCGGCACTCTCTTTGTCTTCCTTCGCGCTGTCAATGTCGTTTGAAATCCGCTCCTGTCTGTCCTTCAGCAACTTACGTGCCGGGTTAAAAAGCAGATATGACATGGCAAGCACAAGGAAAAATACGGCAATTGCCAGTAAAGCTGTATCGAAGAGCAACTGTGCGTCAAGATTGAATAAAAATGTCTGTTCAGCTAACAATCTCTTTTACTCTCCTTTCCTTGGGATTCTCCTGGCATCTTAGCCTAACGGATGAACGAAAAGTAAAAGCAGCGCTACAACGAGACCGTACAGACCGGTTGTCTCGGCAACGGCCTGTCCAAGAAGCATGGTAGACATGATCTGTCCTCTTGCTCCAGGGTTACGTCCAACTGCTGCTGCACCGTGTCCGGCTGCGATACCCTGTCCAATACCAGGTCCGATACCAGCGATAACTGCTAAACCTG
>ERZ1034882.715-NODE-715-length-14536-cov-12.201505_pt1 | contig 14536 bp, 17 predicted proteins | sample MGYA00520606_ERZ1034882 | MGnify/ENA primary metagenome ERZ1034882 (study PRJEB33766, sample SAMN09781726) | gut metagenome | biome: gut microbiome | host: Homo sapiens | place: Madagascar | study: EMG produced TPA metagenomics assembly of the PRJNA485056 data...
TACGACTAACGTACTCACTAAATTCTTCAGTACTAATATCATTATGGATAGCATAGTTTCCAAATAAGATGACAAATGGAATCAATGACTTTCTTAAACCATTTCCAGAAATTTCGCTTACATAATCCAATGTCTCAGCAATAGATTTACGCTCATCATCAGAAAAGTTCTCTATCGTCTTGTTACAATATTTATTCATATTGTCACTTGAAAGGTTCTTGAAAGCGTGACGTTCCTTACCATTGATTCCTAAATAGCAATCAATAAGGTAAATGCTCTGATACAGCATCTCTGACTGAACTTCTTCTCTCTTCTGCTTAGAAGTAAGCTTTAAAATTGGCTCTTTAAAAATTGGCTTATCTGTCATTTCTTTTGTCCACAGAATTGTATTATCACCAAATTTGCCTCTAGCTTTCTGAGCTTTTGATAATGGTGTTCCACTGTTATAACGATTAAACAGCAGGATAGCCTCTTCTCTGGTACAGTCCTTGTAATATGTAATATCAATCTCTGCTTTCAGAATTATGTCTTTCAGTTCATCAGATAAGCCTTTAAACAAAATCTCATTATCATCTGCTACATCTTCATATGCAGCAACAACATCCTTTGGTAGTGCAAATAAATTGTTAATATAATTCTTTAATGTAGTTAAACGTTGCTTACCATCAATCACCTTATCCTTGCCTTCACACTGAACGATAACCATATCAGGGAGAACAATTCCACAAAATATAGAATCTAGAAGATTAACCTTCTGTTCATCAGACCACTGTTCGTCACTTCTCTGAGCAATAAAATCAACGCTATACTCGTTGCTCTTTAACTTCTTTACTGCATCCTCAACTGTGATAGTAAATTTTTCCACCTTGTTCTTAAAATTCTTTGACATAATAATGTCCTCCTTTAATATAAAAATATTTGTTATTGGAGCATATTGCCCCTGACTGTGATTTAATTATAAAATTTTTTAAGAAATTTCCATTTCTCATATTCATTTAGGAATTGGATACCCCCTGAACCCTTGAAATTACTACATTTCATGCTTCTCAAAAAAAAATAAATCGTGTGCTCTTATAAGTTTTCTTGAGTTTTATGCATCTGAGCATTATTTAGTGCTTTCTCAATACTTGAGCGCATAATTATCTTCTCTTGACGTATTAAATATTCTAGTAGTTCTGACATATCCGAGATGTGTTCTTTACTCATAATAGCTTCTACATATTCATTTAATGTTATCCTTTTGTTCTCTGACATAATAATGTCCTCCTGTTCACTAATCTTGTTTATATGTTGCTTTGTCTAAAAGGTTATATGTCCCCCTGACATTATTCACTATACTCTTAAATCAACCTTTTCCTTTTCTCATAATTATTTAGGAAATAGATACCCCATGAACCCTTGAAATTACTACATTTCTTACATTTCAAAAAAAATAAAATCGTGTACATTTCTTAAAAAACAGCACAAAAAAAGCAAGGAGTTACCCTTGCTTTACCTAATATTCAATATAGGTTACTTAATATTCATTTTTTACACAAGTCTTTGCTTCGTGAACTTGTCACCTGTTTTCAAGTTAAGATTATATCTACTCTTAAAATACTGCTGAGTGAAATCATCACAATCTATATTAGATATAAAACTGATGCCTGTACGCACATTCCTGTCAGCTGAAGAATATATGTACTCATATAATGGTTGCTCAGAAGTTTTTAATATATCCCTAAAATCCTTTAAGGCGTATGTTTCTCCCATATACATCTGTTCTTTCTTTTTATCATCAGCTTCTTTTGACTTATCCTGATCCTTATTACCAGCATCCTTAGACTTATCTCTACCCATATTATTGCTGGAACTGTCTTCTGTAGGTTCTTTCTTAATCTCTACAAAATAATCCTCAAAGTCACTATCTTCATCAGAATTATAATTCTTCATAGTAAGAATCCAATTACCTTTATAATTAATAAGAAATCGTAACATTTTCATATATGTCTCTGAATCAAAATTAAATCTCTGATATTCACCTTGCTTAGGTGCATCGAGATACAACAACGGTGTACACCTACCTATATTTTCCAATAATACATCTTCTGTCCATGCAGCAAAATTAATATCTAAATCACTGTCTACATAATCTTCATAATCAACATTCCACTTAATAATCGCATCAAGCAGTAAGTTTATCTCTCCTCGATATCCAATCTTTTTAAGTGCCTGTGCATATGATACAAATTCCTCTTTGCTTATATCTAGAAACTTTTTTATTACTTTTTGTCTAAAGTCAGTATCTATGAATCTTTCAACACCATGAACATATCTGTTCTGCCAATATGGCTTGTAAAAGCACATATTACAAAACTTTACTATTGCATGTTCATAAAATTCTTCGTCCTTATTAAGTTCATAGAGATTTGCTGACATCATAGCTGTTATATAATCCTGAAAATTCTCTTCTATAAAATTATCTTGTATTTCAGGCATGTCTTTTTCATAATCATATATTTTTTTTAGCCAGTCCTTATAAGACTGTAACACCTTATATGCTTTTGTAGGTCTTTCTGTAATGCCATAATAATATTGTAAAAATTCCTTTAGAGAATCTTTAAATATAAGCTTGTGAGCATAGCCTTCAGCACAAAAAGCTGGCACATATCCCATTTTACCAAAGACATCTACAAAGCTGTCTGTAAGTACACGTGCTTCAGATACCAAATGATGTATCATTGCTACATATATAGGATTTGACTCTACTTCTGCATATGTAAATGGAAAGTCTACAGGGTTAAACCTGCTTTGTCTGATTTTCATTTCTGGGGAGTACATATTCCATGAGGTGCTGTCAAATACTTTCTTATTAAACCCAAGTGCTTCTAGCAATGATACTTGTGTCGGCACTTTATATAAACTATTTTTCTTGCCAGTTTCCTGTCTATGCTCCATTTCCTTAGAATCATATTCAATCTTTTTTTCATATTCTATGGACAAATAATCATAGATGAGTCTGAAAGTCAGCATTCTAAGCCATTCTGGAATGGATTGACCTACCCCGTATTGCTGCCTGATTTCTTTTATTACCCTGCTGGATGCATAAAAATCCCTATCTTTACCTTTATCCAATATATCTATAACACTTTGCTCATCAATCGTCTTGTTGCCTGTTGATGCAATATACTTCCTGAGAGCAATCTTTATCTCTTTACTGCTATACATTATATAAAAAGCTCCTTACTGCGTTTTCTATATTGTATCACAGCTTGGAGCTTTAGGTCGTATAATCTTATTTTATGGTCGTATCTGTAGAGTACAGGCAAACCAGCTATGCATTTTCCAGAAAAAGTACCCCTGTAACGCACCATATCAGCCCTAAATGGCGATATTTTACAGCACTGGAAGTAGTAGCCAGTACACAACAAAAAAGCCTGTGTGGGCAATAAAAAGCACCCAAGCAATAGCCAGTACTGCTGGGTGTTTGTGCCTCGCTACGAACTGTCAAGGCTGATAAAATGGGCATCTACAGGTGCTATACGGAACTGCTAGTATAACTGCCCTAACTGCTAGGGATAGATAGGAATTTTCCCTGCAGGTGGAGGGATACTTAAATTCCTCAATCACTAATAATACATCCATTTTACTACTAGTGAATGAACTCTGAACTTAATCTACCATCATGAAATTAAAATACTTGTAAAAATTACAACTCACTAAAATATTTAATACTAAGTAGTGAAATCAAACTAACGAATATGTAAATGAACTCCATGCCGGAATAAAATATTCAATTTTCACAAGAAAAACTCCAGCAAAATGACTGCAACAATAGATGAAGTATATGCTATAGAAAATGAGAACTGCCACCATATGCTGACTGCAAAAAAAGCACAGCCTACCGCATTTAGACTGGATCTCCGCCGATTTTACGGATGAAAAAACATATAAGACACACAATGCACAAGAAATATTCACTCAACATATTTTAACTAACAGTTTTCAGATGAATATAATTGTAGCTGAAACACCTCAACAAATATATGGGAGAAATACCGCAGAAATAGTGATTTTCACAATGTCGTAAAAAGTCGAGAAATTGTCGTAACTTTGCTAGAGCCGATTTGTGCCACTTTTAATAGCAGGTGGCACAGTTACAAGGCAACACGATTTAAAGGGCTGTATGGGGCGGAAATACGAGTCAGAAACCGATAAAAAGTACCCCTGATACTGTCAAATATGCAGACATAAGAAAAGACCAGCAATTCCGAAGAATCACTGGTCTGACTATGCTCATAATATTGATACTCAATTATGCTGTTTTTCGTCTCTTTACAAATACGATTACTCCAATTGCTGCAACTGCCATCACAACATATATTGCGATTGGTGTCATATCTCCAGTCTTTGGTGATGTAGCTGTTGTATTTGCAGATGATGCGTTCTTATCTGTTGATACAGTAGTATTTCCAGATGATGTATTATTATCTGATGTAGAAGTGTTTCCATTATTAGAAGTATTTCCATTATCAGATGAACCGCCATTGTTAGATGTATTTCCATCATCATTCTTTGTATCATTGTTGCTTGGTAACTTTGGCTCTGTCTTTGTTACAACATAGCTTGAACAATGGTCTTGCTTTACAGTCATATAACCATCAGCATCTACTACTACTGCCTGAACCTCTGCAAAAGTATTGTCAGCATTCATGAGTGAATAGTAAAGTGTCTGACCTGCATACTCTGTTCCTGCATAGAAGCGTATGTTTGCTGTTGCTGGTAACTTGCCTGAGTAGTTGAAGTTAATCTGTGATACAAAATTATCCTTTGTAATATAGGATGGCATTGTAGCTGCATAAGTGCTGTTGATTGATGTAGAGAAATCATATTCTGTCTTACCAGCTACATTTGCCATCGTTCCTTTTGCAAATGTGAATGTTACATTGTTATTTGACTTGATAACAACATCTTTCGTAGCATTCTCAACTAAGATTGTAGCAAATGTATCGGCAGAAATAGTCTGTGAATCTCCTAAATCAACGGTATATGTCTCATCGCTTGGTGCTGGGTCTGGAGTTTCATCAGCGAAATTTAAGACTGTTGATACACCTTCTGGGAGAATCCAAAAATCAACGTAACTACATTTTCTATTCTCAAGTGTATAATATTTACTCCATTCATCATCTGAAAGACTGTCTCCATATGTATCTGTATTATCACCCTCCTCGAAATTATCAAGACCTCTGGCAACCTGAAGATTCCCTAAATCATCTGCTGTATAATATACTCTGACGATATATGCATCATCTGCCTTGGCTCCATCGTAACCAATTTCTCTAGAACCCATATTCTGGTTTATACAGCCTGAATTTGAATCTTCTGACCAATATTCCTTTGGAAGAATATTGAATTTTTTTCCAGTAACCTTTCCAAATTCCGAAGTTCTGTCATATACTATTCCAGGTCTACTCTTACTACCCTTCCAGCCTAATGCACCATTAATCTTTGTCTTTAATGAACCATCTTCATTTTTCTCTATTACAAGATTGCCATTATCATCTCTTGATAAGACTGGAACTAATACAAATGAGTCATATGCTTTCCAATATGGGATACTGCTTTTCTTCCAATCAATATATGCCTGTGTATTCTTACCGCATACGACAACATCGCCTCCAAAATATCCATACCCCATTTGATTTGCAATAGCTTGTGTATCTGCGGTTGTCAGCTTTTTCTCCTGATAATCACCATCTGCACCCAATTCTATAACTGTCTTATCTGCTAAATCAGCAGCCTTAACACTTGGAAGATTACTTCCTGTAAAAATCGTAGCAACTGCAAGTGCTACTGCCGCTATACTAGTGGCTAACTTTTTCTTTTTCATAAAAATCCTCGCTTTCGTATTTATATAATTTGATAATATTTGTAAATACTCACTATATAGTGAGTATCTATATAGTGAGTTATTGTATCAGCACTTATTATATACAATTTATGTTAAAAAGTAAAGGAGAATTTTCATGTGCAACTATGGTTCTTTACACTTACGCATAAATGAAATTCTTGCAGAGAAAGGTATCTCCAAAAATAAAATCTGTAAAGATTTAGATATTCCTCGCAGTAACTTCAACAGATACTGCCGAGATGAATTCCAGAGAATGGACACCAACCTAATCTGTAAGTTATGCGATTATCTGGATGTAGATATATCAGCTCTTATAGAATACAAAAAACCTGATACTTCTCACCATGAATAATAGATTGTATAAGTAAAGCGACTGAATCAAAACAGTCGCTTATTTTGTGCTTTAGGTTATTACTTTGAATTTATCCTGCTCTATAATGATAGCAATACTACCTGACTGCGGTGGTAGCCATACCCCTTGAAGTTGGAGAGCATCGTCTACATATTCCACTTTAAATCTGCTACCTACAGGTTTTGGACTGTACTCGTCATCAATAGGCTCTATAAGCTCCACAATAGTTCCTTTAGGATATCTTGCAGAGTAAACCTCCTTCTTATTGATTGGATATGACATATTACTCTGCCTCCTCATAGTTTATCATTTTATCTGGCATCAGAGGTATCAAATGACTCTCAATAACAGGAATATCTTCCTCTCTTATTGATGTGAATTCGCCAGCACTGTTATGTCTTACACACATAATGTTACCAACCAGCATATCAAGAACAATACCATCATCACTAACCAAGAATCTGTTGATTGGGAAATTTCTGATTTTACCCTCATCATTGCAGATTATATCAATGTCATTATTGATACTGACTACTGCGATAAGACCATTGGCTTCATTAAAATTAACATATCTCTGCTCAGCCTCCAAGGTGTTATCAACCTCGGCAAGATAGCCTTTATAAACTACACCCGACAGCTTATTCACTCTCAACAGATATGCCTGAATTTTAGACTGCTTCATCAATACTCTCCTCTACTGGCGTGTCTTCTTCGGTACTTGGCTGCTCATCATCTAACTCAGAGTTTTCAGTATCACCTAACTTAAAATACTTATAACACTCACACTTTAAAATATCATATCGAGCCTCTACATTGACTCTTTTGACGTTACCAGCTCCAGAATGCTCCTTGTAGTCTTCATTATCAGTGCTAAAGAACTCATTAAGAAAAGCCTTATATGCCTCTGCTTCGATACCTTCAAGAAGCATTTGCTCTGCAAGTTTTAATATAACAGCTACATTATTTTTCCTAAGATACTTGGTCTTAGAATCAAAGACACTCATATAGTCAACAACATCTTTGAAGTCCTGTTGCATCTGACTCGTCATACTACCCCTGAGATATCCAGCATATTTTAAACACTCGGCTACTGATACAGACTTCCAATCATCATAATTCTCATTCATAAGAATAAGCGATTGTAATGCAATAGCGAGGTCTTCTTCACGCAAAGCCTGATTAGCTGTAAGATTTAATCCCTGACTAAATAAAGTAGATGATGTAATCTCAGCAAAGTAATTACAGAGAGTTACCCCTAATTTAGGCTTTGCCTTCTGTATTACAGATAACTCTTTACCACTATTTATATTTGTGAAAAGCATGGTTAACTCATCTTCAGTAGCATTTGCAATAACTTGTATACTAAATTTATATGAGTTAATCAGATTTTGTATATCCTGTGGTAAATCCTCAAAATACTTTCCTGCAAGTTCGTAGGTATCACCATCAATATCTACATCTGGAGTGCTGCCATGTAACTGATATTTATTATCGAGGAAATCAAACAGATTACTTAATCTCTGTAATCCATCTAGCACAGAATACACAGACATTGATTTACCCTTTTCATCAACTTTATCCTCATCAGCTTTGACTAACACTATAGGTGGAATATAACTATCAGCAAGAATACTCCAAACAAGCATAGATTTCTGTATCTGTCCCCACATACCTTGATGTCTTTGGTATGCGAGGTCAAAGTGTAAAGTATCCTTTTCATCTTTCCATTTCTTTAGAGTGGATAGACCTGCTGGTAGACTACTTCTATTCATTGTAGTCACCTACCTTTATGTCAAGATATAAGTTCTCAAGTTCTTCTCTGTTCATAGCAGCCAGCTTTGCCATTGTGACATCCTCAAGCTCATAAATTGTTGCTCTTAATACTTCGTCTGACATATCCTTAATATCATCAAGGTCATCATTATCATCCCACTCATCCTGTGCTGCTATATTAACTGGTGGAACGATTGTATTTGCAGGATAATTAAACACATCGTTTGGTGCATAAAACTGGATGAGTGAGCCTTGACAAAAATATGGCTTGCTCTTACCTTCATCAAACTTATACTTTTCCACAAACATCATCGGCTGGAAATCACAATCAGAGAAATCATAATAACCATCAGATAATAACTGCTTCATGATTTCCTTGACCTTAGCTGTTGGCAGATTACCAATCGTGAACTCACCGATGGCAAAGACGTTGCACTCAGTATTCTTTACCTGAAAGTGTAATCCACTTACAGCTTGCTTACTGTCCTTGGCAATCTGCACCAATCTTATATTTGTTCCATTGAAAGGCACTCTCTTTTCAACAATCTCTTCAACCTTGCTTATTTCAAATAAGCCTCCATTAACTAAAACCTTAACCATAATAAATCCTCCATTTCGTGAGTTTAATTTTTTTCGTGTGTTATCTATCACTCTGTTTGAAGTGAATTGCAAGTTATTTTTGAAATTTTTCCACAGAAAAATTTATGGGATACCCCAAGATTGGCTATTTTACAGGGAATTCCTCTGGATTTGCCCTCGCCCACTCACCCAGTCGATTGACTTCATTCAATACTTCAGACCAATCATCGGCATACAGCATTTGAATAGTAGACCAAAGGATTTGTAATAACTTTCTTTTGTCCTTAGCTGGGAACTCGCTACTAGGACTAAGAACTATAAGCTTTGTAATATCCAACTGCAGGGAATCATGGTCATAATCATACAGACTGATTAAAAATGTAGATAGAACATTGACCTTTTCTCTTTTAATCTTTTTATTGGTTTCTGCACGATAATCTTCAAGAATATCTGTTATGTCAGCATCAAAACCCTTCTGTTTCCAACGCTCCCTCGCCCTGTCAAAATAGACATCCCTTGCTCTGTCAATTAGTGCCACTACTCAACACCTCCCAGTGGAATATGAAGAACCACCTTGGCAATCGTGAGCATTGAATAATACACTCTGACAAACTTTGCACTTTCATTTGGTGGAACAACAAGCTCATCACAAGTGCTGCATATGACTGCATCATTCATACCTTCGGCACGATAATATTTTGCTACCTTTAGGATTTCATCATAATGCCTTGATGTGTTTAAGACCTGCCAGTCCCTCACACGATTTTGCTCATCCCTCGTTTTAGGGAGCAACAGCACAAAAGAATTAGGATGCTTTTCAGCAATAGTGTTTAACAACATTTTTCAAGTCCTCCTTTCAGAAAAATTCCCGACAATTCAGGGTTGTGTGTGATTTTAGCTCTAGCCTTAATTTCTGTAAAGATTGCCTTGAAATTATTCTTGAAAAGTTGCAGGAACTGCCACTTTATCACATGAGCTTATATAGACATCAGTTCAACTAAATCGCCAGAAAAACAACTGGCGATATGCTCTTACCCCATGAGCTTTTGGGAATAATTTCTTAACCTGAAAACTACACCAAAATACCAAGACAATCACATATTTCACAGACTCCTGAAAGTACCTGCCATTCGACAACTACATACAAAAAACACAGGCAATCAACAGTTGAGGTTTTAAAAATGCTATCTATGCTACATACCTACAAGAAATATTCATTAGCAGATAATAACCTTGAAGTTTTATATGCTGCGTATGGGCATAAGAAAAGGACTCATCATATTTTGACAAGTCCTCAGTTATTACTTTGAATGCTTAATCAACTGTAATAGAATCAACTGATTAAGCTGTCTTTTATCTTTTTTCCCTTTCATCTGCCTCACATACTCTAGGTAATCATACATTATCTGAGCATGATCCATTTTGGATGAGTCCAATGTGATTGCTCCTGATTTTGCCATTTCATAAATTAGAAGTAATAACTTTGTATCATCATTGGAAAGTTCAAACAACTCCCTATTCATCATCACACCTCCAGCACTTCTTCAAGTGGCTTGCCACAGCTAAGAATAATGTGAATGATTTCTCCCATATAAGGATATTTTTTCACAATATCTTTTACAAGCTCTATCGACTCAGGAATACCTTTGTTTGCTTGTAACAAGGCAACCTTGATATTCACTTTGTCAATGACAATGAAATCCAATAGTTTCTCATCTAATGATTTCAATGCCCAATCAAGCTCTGCATTGTCGATGATATTTTTTGCAATATCTTCTGTTTGCAATGCAGGAACAGAGCTTGTTATTACCCCTCCTTCAGCCAAATCATCATAATCATCAAACAATGGCTTTTCATTCTTATGACGTCTCGCCTGCTCCAGCTTTCTGAGCTTTTCTACCTTACGCTCATACTTGCGGAGGTCAAACACTACATTTCCATCTGAATCGTAGTGTTCTATTTTCAATTTTCCTGACAGTACCGCCTCAACGACTTCGAGGGTGCAACTGCACCCTCTACTATCAGCACTGGCAATGTCTTTGAACATAGACCACAAACTGCCAGAATCTATGTAATCTATTTGATTAAAAGAATAAGTTCTCAACAGACTCACTCTGCATCGCCTCCTAAATTAAGTTTCTTAGCTTCGTCCCATGTAAGCTCGTGGAACATGGTAACGCATATAACAAGCCACCATTTCTCTGAGAAATCACAGGCAGGGTCATAATCAAACTCATCTCCTACACGTCTCTTGGAACATTTACGATTTCTATTGTTCTGCGAATATGTGCAGGGTCTGATGCAAAAGCTATCATTCAGCCATATGCAGTGATATTTGTGATCAACACAAACATTTTTACTATTAATTCCAAGCATTAATCTGCAAAGAATCTTGTTTGTCTTGGCTCTGCTTACAATGACCTTCATTCCATTCTCTCTTGATGAAAAAGCCACTTTACCATCAGTGTACCTAAATTCATCATCAAAAAAATTCTTATCCATTGTAGTGAAGCCAATGTTATCACTTTCTTTATTTTTAGAGTAATAACTGACAAACACTACAGGCTCACCTTCCTTGAAATAAAAAGTATTGCTTGTTCCTCTACTTTCTCTTTTCAAAGAAGTATAGCCCATTGCTACCAACCAGTTTTCTGTCAGAGAAATCTGTCCTGCAAGTTTCTCCTCTGCATTTCCCTCAACTGCCTCAAACATATCTACTAGCCTCATATAAAAGTCCTCCTAAAAAAACAAATAATTTATAAGATGATAAAAATAATCAGAAATGAGGACTCTAAAAATGAACTGTAGAATAACAAGAGAACTACGATATAATTAAAGACTGCACAAAAAAGCAGGAGTACTACCCCGTTTAAAGGATCAATACTCCTGCATCACACAGAAAGGATACACCTACATCCTACTTATAAATTTTTCAAGGTCACTCACATAATACAGCCTCTTACGACTGAGCGGTAACCGCCTACAGGGAACTAAAATATTTTGTTTGTCAAGCTCCTCTAAAGTTTCATAGCTTATGGCAAGCCTTTTTCTAACCTCAGAGCTTGATAAAAAGTACCCCTGCTCTGAATCATCAATACTACCACTACAACAGTCAAGAATAAAATCAGTGACCTGACTGCTGGAGTAATATCTCCGATTGCCAACCTTTACTGCTGGAACTAAAAGACCTACAGCCTCATAATTCCTTAAAGTTGACTGCGAACAGCCAATAAGACTGCTCGCATCCTTTGTGGTAAGTAATGCTTTATCCATGCAGTACCTCCGCATATTTATTTAGAACAGCCTCTTTAATATTTTTTATGCTTACATTTTCTAACTGCTCACTATAAGCACTAGCTAAATCATACATATCAAAAGGCTGTTTTTTGATTATGTATGGTGTAGCTTCTGTAAGTAAACCACAGATAAACTCATATAAAAATATGAGAATGTGTCCCTGTGGTATATTAGATACACATCGCATAGCCTGAAGCTGTGCTATTGGTGTTGGTGGAGCTGTGTATCCTAGCTCGTTAAAAGGACACTCATAACGAGTTATTTTACCCCTCCGACTGATAGAAAATATCAAACCTTCATCTGATAGCTCAATATCCTCAGCCTCTGGCAGGAGAACTCCATCCTGCCTACCACTAGGAAAAGTGATGGCTGGTCGACCATCACTTTGTATTCTGACTTTCCATTTCTTTATCAGCATACAAACTACCTCCCTTCTATATGCTGCAGAGCATCTCTGAAAATATGCTCATAACGATATGTGTCAAACATATCCAAGATGTTGTACTCTTTCAACAACTTGGATGTTAATGGCTTATCGTATGGAACACCATACATTACCAACTTACATCTGAGGTAATGCACGCACATACAGAAATATCTCACCATCTCAAATATAGGATTTTCAGGCTCCTGCAACATCTTCTCCCAGAGCCAAACAGAACAGCTCATAAATGGAAGATAAATTAACTCTCTCCCTGAAAAATCCCCATTCTCAACAGGAAAATCAAAATCAATCTCTGGGAATGTTATATGGATCTCACAACCTTTACCTTCTCTATATGCCCAATTCTGCACATAAAGAAAAACATCTGCCCTCACAGCTGCTAAAGCATCAATCACTTCTGATACCTCTACTTCTGTGAACTCCTTGTCCTCACAGACAGACATAATATCATTGAGCCTCTCGGCTCCTGATCTAAAATCCTTTATCCTCATAGTTTTTGTCATTCCTTTCGCTTCGCTCAAGGCACAAACAAGTTATGAAAAATGTTGTGCCCCTCCACTCTTTGATTTATAATTCTTTCAAGGAATAGCAATACACTACAGAGCACGGAAGGAGGAGTGGCGAATTTATTTCGACCCCGTATAGTTATATGTGCCGTCATCCTTACAAGCACAAACAAGTGGGACATTGAGCCCGGACTCTTATCATTGGTAATAAACCATGTTTATTCAGTCGCAGGATGACAGTCAATGTTGCTATTCCCTTTTTATTAAGGTGGTGATACTTATGATGAAGTTAAAATACTCCATCTGCTGTGGACTTGATGTCCACAAAAATGTTATCGTTGCAACCATCGTAACTACCAATAAAGACGGAATATCTGAATATAAGCAAAAATCCTTTTCAACTATCAATTCGGATATTCAAAAGTTTCACAACTGGCTTATCGAGAATAATTGCTATCATGTTTGTATGGAATCCACCGGAAAGTATTGGATTCCTATTTTTAATTATCTCGAAAATGACATTGATGTCTGCCTTACACATCCGAAGTATGTCAAAGCCATTAAAGGCAAGAAAACGGACAAAAAGGATTCTAAATGGATTGCTGACCTCTACAAATTTGATCTTGTCAGATGTTCCTTTATTCCTCCAAAAGATTTTCGTCAGCTTAGGGAACTTTCCAGATACCGTTTCAAGCTGGTCTGCATGAAGTCTTCCGAGAAGAATCGCATCCAGAACTGTATGACCGTTTCCAATGTCGGCATTGCCAGTGTTCTTTCTGATCCTTTTGGCAAGACAGCAACTGAAATCATCTCTTATCTATTGAAGCATACTGCCGATTCCATGGATGAAAAAGCTGTTCGCAAACTCATAAAAAAAGGGGCTAAATCCAAGTCTGATGAAATCATCGAAGCCATCAAAGGCTACACTATTGAAACAGATCAGGCTAAAAAACTAGAGCTTGCCCGGGGGCATCTGGAATATCTCGATGATATGATTACCCAGACCGAAGTGGAACTCTATGTCCGCATCAAGCCTTATTACGAGTTCGTGGAGTTTGTCAGTACCATGCCCGGCATGACAGAGTTAAGTTCCACGATTGTTCTTGCAGAAACAGGCGTTGATATGGATATTTTTGATGATGCAAAACATTTATGTTCATGGTGTGGGCTTTCGCCTGCTAACAACGAATCCGCTGGAAAGAAAAAGTCCGTCCGAATTGCCAAAGCTGGCGATTACCTGAAACCGATGATGGTTCAATGTGCTCTTGCTGCAATCAAAAGTAAAAAACAGCCTTATTTTGCAATCAAATATGGTCGAATCAAAAAGCGACGTGGGCACAAAAAGGCAATCATTGCCATTGCAAGAATGATGATGGTCTGTATTTACCACATGGTTTCAGAAAAGAAGCCCTTTACCCCTACTGACTATGAGGAATTGATGAACCCTCAGAATCATGTAGAGCGTGTTGTCCTGAATGAGAACAATGTGTTTGCTTACCTTGAAAGCCTTGGTTACGATAGCTCTAAGTTAGTGAAACGCAACGATAACTAACATTTTTTCTGATTTCTATACTTGTAAAAACGGGGTTTTATGAACCCTTATATAAGTGCGCCCCAAAATATACTTTATTTTTCACTCTTTGCTTCCTCCTTATTTTCACAAATTTTCGTTATTTGTTTTGTGTTATTCACTG
>ERZ1034882.719-NODE-719-length-14453-cov-20.244895_pt1 | contig 14453 bp, 20 predicted proteins | sample MGYA00520606_ERZ1034882 | MGnify/ENA primary metagenome ERZ1034882 (study PRJEB33766, sample SAMN09781726) | gut metagenome | biome: gut microbiome | host: Homo sapiens | place: Madagascar | study: EMG produced TPA metagenomics assembly of the PRJNA485056 data...
CAGGTATAATAAATAGTATCAGTATCAGTATAGAGACTTGAAAATCTCTCGAAATGCCGATAAACACTAAGGTTTCCGAAAAATCGAGGTACCAAGAACTATACCCTTTTGTGCCGAAAACTATACCCTTTTGTACCGAAAACTATACCCTTCCGGATTTTAGAACTTCGTACCAAGAACTATACCTTTTTGTACCGAAAACTATACCCTTACGTACCGAGAACTATACCCTTCAGTAAAAGAGTTTAGTAAAATTTTACCTCAAACTTAGCCACAAATGTAGTGACTTGTTATGTACCAAGAACTATAACCATTTTGTACCTTTTGGTACGAAAGTCGCTACATTTATGGATAACCTTTTATCATAACCATCTAGAAATCAATCATTTAACCATTTGGCGCAATGAATATTACATAGGTACAACGTATTTTAAAAAGTATAAATGCTTATAAATAAGCGTTTTATGATGCAAACTTAGCCATAAATGTAGTGAGTTGGTACCGAAAACTATACCCTTCGGTACTATTTCGGCACCTCAGCAAGGTAAAAGACTTTAGTAAGATTTTACCCAAAAACCACATTTCTGTTTACCTGCAAATCTGACTTTTCGTTTACTTACTCTTTTCCGAAATTATCCACGAAGTCCATAACGGCCTGTGCTGCCAAGTCCTGAAGACTCTTATCGGTACACGCCTTAATCTGCACCAACTTGAAGTAATACTCGATGGGGAGTATCAACTTTACGGTCTTCGTACTCTTCATCGGTTTCATATCGACAACAGGAGCTACACGCTGTTCTGCTGCTGCTGCCTGTTCCTCGCTACTGCCCGCAGGAGAAGGAACGTTCTGTTCCTGCTCTCTGCCCCGCTCCAGGATGAGCTTGTTTTCCTGAACAATAGGTGCATCATCAAAATCTTTGTCAAAAGACTTAGCTTTCTTATTTTGTTTTACTGCCATAACTGCTAAAAATTAATTACTAATCACTACCCCTACTCCGGCATACTCTCAAGTATCTCATTCGTAAGCTGCTCATAATCGGTGCCTACCCTGCAATAAGGCGCATACTCGAAGATGTCCTTATTCAGCGATTGCGCCTCTACCATCTTGGTATCTCTTCGAGTATAGGCATTGAAAACATAATCGCCAAAGGTTTCAATAAGATAATGTTTGAACTTCTTCGTCGCCTTGGTTTGATCGCTGCTCATCACCATCAGCAAGCCACGCACAGCCAAATCCTCATTCAGATCCTCCCGCGTTTCCTTGATCGCGTTGATAATTTCGGCAATACCTTTCGTTGCCAAAGGTTCCAACTGCACAGGCAGCACGGCGCTCGATGCTGCGGTCAGCGCATTATAGGTAAGCAGTGACAATGCTGGTGGGCAATCAATAAAGACGAAATCGAAAGCCTCAGTTATCTTTAGCATACCTTTATAGTTGGCATAATCGCAGGGTATATCTCTAAAACTAGCGCTGCAGTCAATTCCATCACTTGCCAAATCGCCACCGTCATCAGTCATCAGAGCCAATGGCTTTGACAGCAACTTGTAGAGTGCTTTTCTCGGCACCGCTCTCTGATTCAGAAAAGGCTCGATAGAGATTAATCTTTTTGAAGCTGGAGCAAGGTATATTCCTTCTCTCACCTGATAGATAGGTACCTGTTTCTGCTCCACCAGTGCATCGTATACGGTAGGCAATCCTCTGTTTGCCGTCTCGCTCCATCCGAAGAGGAAGGAAAGCGAACTCTGAGGGTCCAGGTCAATAAGCAGGATGCGAGGCTTACGCTCCTTCCCTGCAACGTTCTGTCCGAAATGTCCCTTACCATAACGGCGCAAACCTGCTGCCAAATTCTGTACAGATGTAGTCTTACCAACACCGCCCTTGTGATTGACAAAGGCAAGAACTTCTTTCAATCTATTTTCTGCCATAATCTTTATAATGTATTAAACGTAAACTAATATATTTCTTTCTAAATTCTAAACGCAGAATAGTACCAAAGTACTAACGTACATTTGCACCGAAGTACAGAAGTGTCTTCGTGTATTTGCACCAAAGTACTAACGTACCAAAGTACTACGGTGCAAAAGTACTAAAAAATATTCATTCTCACAAATAATTACCTTATTATTTTTAGATTTTAATCATATTTAATTATTAGTATTTATAATAGTACTTTAGTACTAGGGTACAAACGTACCAAAGTACGAAAGAACCAATATACGAAAGAGGAAACGTACTAAAGTACTAAAGTGCTAAGGTACAAACGTACAAAGGTACGAACGTGCAAAAGTACCATAGTACGAAAGTACAAAAGTACAAATACACCTTTCCACATTAAATCTCTTCTTTTTCCAGTCCGCTTTCAGCGAAAAACTCTTACGTAATAACGCAAAGGTTTCAGGAATTATTATATGCCTTCACGTTTTTTTATTAAACATAGTCTTATAATCTTTAAAAAACGAAAGTATTAAAATTGATATATCTTATTTGAATGCTCCAGCCAGAAGTGGCAGGAAAAAAACTGCTACGCCGATGGTAGAGAAGAGCAGCACTGCTACGCCCACCAGGGCAATGGCTGCAAGAGAGTAAGTAATTACTTTTTTCATATTGCTATAATCTTTAAATGTATTAAAATTGATGTTTTCTTATTCCATATCACTGAGTACCCAGTTCTGCATCATACCTGCAATATCGTTTGCAGCCAAGAGCCAAATCAGATTGATGAGCACACCCACATAAGGCTTTTGTTTCTCCAACGGCTTGTTTTCGAGTTTATGCGAGTTAAACCAATCTACGACCGACTGCATCGCAATGATGCAAGGTTGCAGGGTGCCGCACTCGTTGGTAATATCCGTGATGGTTTCCTGTCGGATCTGCATTTCGTTAAAGTTCAGATCATTTGCGAGCTTCTTACAAACAAGCTCTACGATTTCTTCTTTATTCATAGTCTTGATAATTTTAAAATTGATGTTTATGATTTTGCCGCTGCATCGGTAATATTTCACCGACACTATAACGAGGGGTCCTCCTGCGCCTGTAAGGTCGTAGTCTTAATAGCTCGGAAGATATCAGTGATATATCTGCTTCCACCATGAGCCATGATCCACTCGTGTACATCAGTAGGGATAATGTACTGTCGCTTCTTTCCCTCTGCTGCAGGTCTTCCTTTCTTATTCGTTGTTTTGATATTCTCCATATTCTTTGTAAATTTTAAAAGTTACTATATGATGTTCACCCCATCGGGTGTGGATTCAAACGTACTAGTAGTACAAATTTCTACTATTGTAGATGTCAGGCCGTAAGGGCCTGTTGGTAGCCCCGGCTTAGGTCGGGGCTTTTTTATTCCAATACTTAAAGGGGTTAGTTACAACGACCAGAAAGAATGCCAATTACTTTGCCGTTTATATCCACATCCAATCCTAATAATGTACGTTCACCTTCTTGAGGACCCCATCCAGTTCTTCTTGAAAACAAATATTCTTGCTCGCCTTCTTTACCGTAATTAGGATTGTCAATGTAATAGACTTTCTCGTCTTGCAAGTCAGGGAATGTTCCAACATACTCAAATCCGTCCTCATCGCATGTCGTTGTTGAATCAAAGTCACAAGCAATAAGAGTTTCAGGCAACTCCCCCTTGTAATGTTTTAGTATAAAATTACAAGCGTTGCAATATACACTCTCTATTGATTCTTCCGAATCATATTCAAAGCCGAAATCTCTTTCTGCTCTCAATATTGTATTAAAGTAGCGTTTTGTAAACATATCCGTTAATTTAAATAGTTTATATATTTTTATTACATTTTTTAACAATAAATATAGCAATTATAAGTATCGCTTTTGTGTAGCTTAGACAAATCTATCATATCTATCGACTTTACCGTGCTGTCGAGGGCTATAATGTGTTATTAAATCTAGTGAAAAATCTCCGATGCTATAACGAATAAATATCATTACCGAGAAGGCGGGGAATGATTTCAGCATCAAGGATGCTATCGAAATCCCAGAGACGGGCACCGAAATCTTTCTTCAGCTTCGCTACTGCCATTTTGTATGCCTCCTCGCCATTCTCGGCATAGCCTTCATATTCGTAATACTTATATGAAAAATTGACGGTTGCAAAAAGGCAGACGGTAAAGAAACCTTTCGGCATCGCAGCCAGTTCCTTGCGGCGCTCGTTGATTTCACGGGCGATACGCTGCTTCTCCTGGATCTCCTCATCCTGCTTGCGCTTGCGGTCTGCTGCCTCCTTCGCTATGATAGCCTTCTCGCACTCCTCTGGAGTATCAGCAAGGGCAGGGTAGCAATAAATGAAGGATGAAGGGCTACAACCTGTAGTCTGCAATTTTCTGCCCGCCTGCTCGTCCTGATAAAACTTTTTCAGAAGGACGTGAACGTTGTAGTTAACCTCCAACTTTCTGTTGCCTGGCTCGTTCTTATCGGTCAAGCTATTGATAAACACCTCGGCTTTTTCTGCTGAGTCTATAATAACTTTCTTGTCGAAATATACAAAAAACTTCTTCATGTTGTTTGCGCTTAACCGTGATGCGCTTAGGGCTTAGTAATAATTATATCTGCTTAGTTCTCTTTATCTGCTCACGCGCCCACTCCTTTGCGGTTCCTGGCTCAATATCGCCATAGAGCTCCATATCGTGCGCCTCGCCCAAGAGAATATCGTAGGCCGTATTATTGTGACGTTTGCTTGCTGCAATAATAGCCAGGGCGTGGTCGTAATCTCGGATAGGACGGAGAGGATTTTCACGCTCCTTCCCTGCAACGTTCTGTCCGAAATGTCCCTTACCATAACGGCGCAAACCTGCTGCCAAATTCTGTACAGATGTAGTCTTACCAACACCGCCCTTGTGATTGACAAAGGCAAGAACTTCTTTCAATCTATTTTCTGCCATAATCTTTATAATGTATTAAACGTAAACTAATATATTTCTTTCTAAATTCTAAACGCAGAATAGTACCAAAGTACTAACGTACATTTGCACCGAAGTACAGAAGTGTCTTCGTGTATTTGCACCAAAGTACTAACGTACCAAAGTACTACGGTGCAAAAGTACTAAAAAATATTCATTCTCACAAATAATTACCTTATTATTTTTAGATTTTAATCATATTTAATTATTAGTATTTATAATAGTACTTTAGTACTAGGGTACAAACGTACCAAAGTACGAAAGAACCAATATACGAAAGAGGAAACGTACTAAAGTACTAAAGTGCTAAGGTACAAACGTACAAAGGTACGAACGTGCAAAAGTACCATAGTACGAAAGTACAAAAGTACAAATACACCTTTCCACATTAAATCTCTTCTTTTTCCAGTCCGCTTTCAGCGAAAAACTCTTACGTAATAACGCAAAGGTTTCAGGAATTATTATATGCCTTCACGTTTTTTTATTAAACATAGTCTTATAATCTTTAAAAAACGAAAGTATTAAAATTGATATATCTTATTTGAATGCTCCAGCCAGAAGTGGCAGGAAAAAAACTGCTACGCCGATGGTAGAGAAGAGCAGCACTGCTACGCCCACCAGGGCAATGGCTGCAAGAGAGTAAGTAATTACTTTTTTCATATTGCTATAATCTTTAAATGTATTAAAATTGATGTTTTCTTATTCCATATCACTGAGTACCCAGTTCTGCATCATACCTGCAATATCGTTTGCAGCCAAGAGCCAAATCAGATTGATGAGCACACCCACATAAGGCTTTTGTTTCTCCAACGGCTTGTTTTCGAGTTTATGCGAGTTAAACCAATCTACGACCGACTGCATCGCAATGATGCAAGGTTGCAGGGTGCCGCACTCGTTGGTAATATCCGTGATGGTTTCCTGTCGGATCTGCATTTCGTTAAAGTTCAGATCATTTGCGAGCTTCTTACAAACAAGCTCTACGATTTCTTCTTTATTCATAGTCTTGATAATTTTAAAATTGATGTTTATGATTTTGCCGCTGCATCGGTAATATTTCACCGACACTATAACGAGGGGTCCTCCTGCGCCTGTAAGGTCGTAGTCTTAATAGCTCGGAAGATATCAGTGATATATCTGCTTCCACCATGAGCCATGATCCACTCGTGTACATCAGTAGGGATAATGTACTGTCGCTTCTTTCCCTCTGCTGCAGGTCTTCCTTTCTTATTCGTTGTTTTGATATTCTCCATATTCTTTGTAAATTTTAAAAGTTACTATATGATGTTCACCCCATCGGGTGTGGATTCAAACGTACTAGTAGTACAAATTTCTACTATTGTAGATGTCAGGCCGTAAGGGCCTGTTGGTAGCCCCGGCTTAGGTCGGGGCTTTTTTATTCCAATACTTAAAGGGGTTAGTTACAACGACCAGAAAGAATGCCAATTACTTTGCCGTTTATATCCACATCCAATCCTAATAATGTACGTTCACCTTCTTGAGGACCCCATCCAGTTCTTCTTGAAAACAAATATTCTTGCTCGCCTTCTTTACCGTAATTAGGATTGTCAATGTAATAGACTTTCTCGTCTTGCAAGTCAGGGAATGTTCCAACATACTCAAATCCGTCCTCATCGCATGTCGTTGTTGAATCAAAGTCACAAGCAATAAGAGTTTCAGGCAACTCCCCCTTGTAATGTTTTAGTATAAAATTACAAGCGTTGCAATATACACTCTCTATTGATTCTTCCGAATCATATTCAAAGCCGAAATCTCTTTCTGCTCTCAATATTGTATTAAAGTAGCGTTTTGTAAACATATCCGTTAATTTAAATAGTTTATATATTTTTATTACATTTTTTAACAATAAATATAGCAATTATAAGTATCGCTTTTGTGTAGCTTAGACAAATCTATCATATCTATCGACTTTACCGTGCTGTCGAGGGCTATAATGTGTTATTAAATCTAGTGAAAAATCTCCGATGCTATAACGAATAAATATCATTACCGAGAAGGCGGGGAATGATTTCAGCATCAAGGATGCTATCGAAATCCCAGAGACGGGCACCGAAATCTTTCTTCAGCTTCGCTACTGCCATTTTGTATGCCTCCTCGCCATTCTCGGCATAGCCTTCATATTCGTAATACTTATATGAAAAATTGACGGTTGCAAAAAGGCAGACGGTAAAGAAACCTTTCGGCATCGCAGCCAGTTCCTTGCGGCGCTCGTTGATTTCACGGGCGATACGCTGCTTCTCCTGGATCTCCTCATCCTGCTTGCGCTTGCGGTCTGCTGCCTCCTTCGCTATGATAGCCTTCTCGCACTCCTCTGGAGTATCAGCAAGGGCAGGGTAGCAATAAATGAAGGATGAAGGGCTACAACCTGTAGTCTGCAATTTTCTGCCCGCCTGCTCGTCCTGATAAAACTTTTTCAGAAGGACGTGAACGTTGTAGTTAACCTCCAACTTTCTGTTGCCTGGCTCGTTCTTATCGGTCAAGCTATTGATAAACACCTCGGCTTTTTCTGCTGAGTCTATAATAACTTTCTTGTCGAAATATACAAAAAACTTCTTCATGTTGTTTGCGCTTAACCGTGATGCGCTTAGGGCTTAGTAATAATTATATCTGCTTAGTTCTCTTTATCTGCTCACGCGCCCACTCCTTTGCGGTTCCTGGCTCAATATCGCCATAGAGCTCCATATCGTGCGCCTCGCCCAAGAGAATATCGTAGGCCGTATTATTGTGACGTTTGCTTGCTGCAATAATAGCCAGGGCGTGGTCGTAATCTCGGATAGGACGGAGAGGATTTTCACGCTCCATCTTTGCAATGAGCTTGCCGCGCTTTACGCTGTCGCCTCGCTCAAACTGCCGTGAAATCATCGCTGATATTCTGTCGTTCTTATAATCTACCTTTTCCTCTGCCATCTGCTGCGCCTCCTCGAAGGTAACTGCATTCTCTGATTTTCTAACTAGCGAGCGTGCCCATGCGTCTCGAACGTCTTCCCAGGTTTTCACCTTCTTCACGACCTTCTTCTTTCCGTCGAGCATTTTGATGAATACTTTTCCGTCCTTCGCATTCAAATAATAATCGTGATAGTGATCCTGATAGCCATAGCCGTTGTAGTTGTCGCCGAAGGTATGATAATCTACCTTCTTTTCCTCGACAAAAGCCTTCAGCTTACCCAGAAGTGATTTGGTACCATCAAAGACGCAAACGTTTACTACGCCGTTCTTTTCGCACGCTGAAACTCTGCTCTTATGCTTCTTGTTAACATTCTCAACAGATGAAAATTTGGAAGGAATAAATACTCTTCTATAAGTTCCCATATTGTTTGCGCTTCACCGTGATGCGCCTAGGGCTAAAGTTATTATTATTGTTTTTATTTGTTTCTTGTTTACGTTTGCAAAGGTACAAAGAATTTTTGAAACCACCAAATAAAATACACATAAAATGCGATTTTAGGTGTATTTTTAACATTTCGTTACATTTCAACGCTTATTCTAAGTCTCTTTTCGTACTTTTGTACCTTTGAACCTTTCCTCCGTGGTCGCCTTTAGGGAGTCGAACCCTGCATCTTCTACAGTCTATTATATGATAGCTGAGAGGCTGCCAGCCGTGGCAGGCGTTTTTAAAATGCTGCCGCTATCCTCACGGACCACAGACAGCCAAGAAACAAATGCGGACGCTTCCGCAGTAAAACATTTAAAATCTTAAAGTTATGTTTAAAATAACGCACCCTGCCGTGGTGTCGCTCCACGCTTGCCGGTCTGCCGGACGGGGTAGGGGAAGGCTCTCGGGCTTCCCCAGTATGATGTGATAGGGCATTATGGGATAGCCTCGATACATCTCGTCTCATGCCGCATAGCATTGCGCATAGCGTTTATTATAAACGCTGCTTTAAATTCTTTCGCTGTCATACCTTCCAGTTTAAGCGCGTCTTTCCAGTAGCCTTCGCGGATTTGCTCCGCCTTAAACTCCTCGAAGGTATGAGGAACGCAGTCATCAGCAACCCAGAAGGCCTCGTGTTGCAATTCGATGCCATCACCTATCCAGCACCCTGATAAACTGTCATTCTCTTCATCTGGAGTAGCCTCGTCATCTTCCATAAGCTCATCGAAATGCTCGATGGCGTACTTGATCATCGTGCGAATATCCTTCGCCCATGAGCAGGTATCGTCCAGGCTGATATTACACTCCTTCAGCACCATCTCCGCAAGCTCATCAATACCCTTGCGGCTCTTGATATATGCGTTATGGTAGAAATCGAAAGGGATAACGTGATCCAGCTTCCATCCCTTCTCCTTGTTAACGGATGGTCGACCGTATGCCTTGCGGCTCTCTTCTGTCACCTGCATTTCGTTCTCCTTATTCTCTATAACGTTCATACCGTTCTTATTATTATTCTTTGCTTCCATAATTTCTAATTTTTTACACGTTCTATAATATTCGTATAATACCAAACCACAGCCTGCGCCATCGCATCTTTCAATGCCTCCAGATACTGGTCGATAGCTGCTGGCGTATCAGTATTGATATGCTTATCTGGATATTTGCCGTTCTGATCACCGCTGAAAAGATGAATGATACAGAAGGAGCGGTCCTTATCGTGGGTAGCTACCATACCACGGCGCTTACAAAGCGCCACGACCTTGTCGAAATATTGTGGCTCGAAGGTGATAACCTGGAGCACGCTCCAGGGATATTCCTGGGCAGTCATCAGGATTTTACCCTGCTGCTGCAATATAGTGAAATTATATATAACTGATGATTTCTTCATTTTCTATCTGTTCTATAATGAGTGATTTCTGATTGTTCCGATGGGCTATAATAGGGTAGCGCTTAGGCTGCCTTGCCCTTGTCGATGTCGTCGATATAGCTGTATGCGCTTACCTGATCGTGAACCTTATCATAGGCGTAAAGCTCAGGGCGCTCATCGGTATATCCTTCTGCCTCTAATTCTGCCTTCACGATATAATAGAGCATGTATGCCAGATAGCATTCCTGGTGATAAGCTTTTGTATTGAATAATACCCAGCCTCCCCAGTCGTCGATGTCGTTACTCAGGAAGGATAAAAAACCTTCTGTATTAGAATGATTCTCCCTAATCCATCCGGCTATCTTATCACGGTGGTTTATTGCCTTCTCTATAATAGCCTTCTTAGCCTGGTGGGTAAGACTGACACGAACTTCACAAGCATCACTCACGTAATTGTAGAAACGTGGCTGCCATACCTGAAGAAATTCAAGTTTAATATCCTCGTGGATATATTCTTGCATCCATTCTTCCCAAACGTCGGTGTACTTCTCGCAAACTGCCTTCTGGTACCCCTTGTAATCGACGGTGAAATCCTTATCCTCCTCCGCGCCTTCTTCAACGCTATAATTATAAACATCATCGTCCGGGCTCCAGATTGAGCAGTAAAAGCCTTCAAAACTAGCTAAATGTGAAATGCACACCGTTGTAAATTTCTTTTTCTTTTCCATAACCTTAAAATTTTAAATGTTCTATAATATGTTATTTTCTATATTCACAGGGAATCCTATTTTGAAGGATTCCCTGATATGGTACGCACGCTATAAAAAGGCCCGATGATTGGGTATCTTACTTCGTTAACGATATACTCCACCGTTGGAGTGCTCAAAGTAAGCGTATCCTGACAGATTACCCTTGCATTCATTCCGTGAATCATCATGTTCAGGGCGCACATCTTACATGCCAGCGGGTCCGAATCCTGGGCAATATAGCAATAATGGCGACCGGCTGAATGATCCAGCTTGCTAGCATCCATATAATGAGCCAGAAGAAGGCGACCGCTGCCAGCGGCGCAATCATTCACGGTATGCCCGCTTATTTTCGTACTGGAGGCTTCATTTTTCATCGAGCCTATAATATTACTCATTAACTCAGAAACGCTTTCAGGCGTGAAAAATTGCCCCGTTCTCGAAGCTTTGCCGGCTGTTAGATACATATCTTCATATAGTGTACCGAACACGTCAAGCCATTTTCCGCGCTCCATGGCACTGGCTACATCATCCATCCAAGCCAAAGCCAAAAAGCCGAAATGCGGTTTTGCCTGAAGGCGCTCCTGCTGCCATTTAAGAAGACCCTTGGCATCATTCTTGAATGCTACCACACTGAATAAATCCAGCAGATAGTCACAGAAATCATTCAGCGCCATCTCATAAGGTCGGCCGTCTTCCTTTGCCTGTTGGCTCAAATTATCTACATATACCTTTGTATTGATCATATCATTCATAAATCCGAAAAATTAAAAATGGTCTATAATAGTGAAAAATCACACGTTCTATAATAGGTGCCCTGGATAGCGTCCATGGCTAGCTGCTAACATATCCAGATGTGGTCAAACAGTGGGTACTTCTGCAGGTCGTGTCCGCATGCCCAGCATCTAATAGTACTATCTGTTTTGACCAGCTCATGAACTGAAGCCTCGATTTTGCGTACCTGGTCTACATACTTTGCGTAATGTTTGATGCTATCTTTATATTTAGTAATATCCTGGCTTTTATCCCAAATATAACCATCGATCACACACAGGGCTTTTTCTGCCTCCATACGGTCGCCGGTAAACCATTTCCACGCCTTGTTCTCCTGGGAGCCCCAGGAACCGTAAAACGTAATACCCGGCGCGTATTCTCCGTATGAATTAATAGCGCTTAATTCCAGGCAGCTTTCATAAAAACTACAATAAAAGCCTGTAACCTCCTTTGCAGCGTCCAGAAAGCGCTTGTTTATCACTTTTCCGTCAAAGGTACGACAAACGTCTTTTAACGCCTTCATCGCTATAATTTCTTTGTTTGAGCGGTCCACGAGCTTCTCGACGTGTTCGCGGTACTTTCTTACTTCTTCGTTTTTCTTGCGACGCTGCCAGGTTTTCACGGCGTTCTGGTAATCTTTTTCAGAGCCTATAATATAGGTTATTGGCTCATCTCGTTTAATCATACCACGGCGCATGTAGAACTCATTCCTCAACATTCCGTACTCCTTCGCGTTTTCCTCGCTGCTGAAGTGGTCGGGTTTTGTGGCCAAGATAGAGTCACTGGTCCACAGGAACACATCTCCGGAGTCTTTTGCTAAATCACCCAGGCGGGCCGCAATTTTCCAGGTATCCTCATTCTTCAAATTTTTAAAATTTATCTTTGCTTCCATAATTCCTCAAAATTTAAAATGTTCTATAATATAGTATAAAATCACGTGTTCTATAATGAATCCTTAAAACCTTCTTTTGCGAAATCTGGAATGAACTCTTCACGGATTGATGTCCAAACTTGGATATTACGTCTTTTGTAAGTGTAATCAAAATCCACCTCCGTGCGGGCCTTAAATACAAGGCCTACTTGTTCATCTCCTTCGTCGGTAACTCGATACATACCTGTAGCGGTTTTGATGCCGTTTTTGGTTAAATCTATACACCAGTTACGGCTTAAAATCTCGCTGAATGCCTGACACGCCTCCTTCAGGTTTTCTGCCTGGATCTCGCTGTGCTGATTTCTAATATCAATCCAAAAATCCGCACGTTTTACATTACCATCCTTATCGTATGATTCGGAAGGAGTCACAGTGTAGCTAAAATGAAAAGTCTTCATAACTCTAATATTTTAAAGATTCTATAATATGTTTACTAATTCCCGGTGATATTTTACAGCCACTATAAAGTGACTTTTATCACCATCTAGAAGGTGCCGGCGGGAATGATCCACTATGAAGGCCTTAAACCTTTGCACCTTAATATTTAAAGTTTGAAAAAGAATATCTTTATAAAGATATTGATAACAGCATACACACGGCCGCGGCAATTAGATTAATGCCTATAAATTGCAACCCGTTAACTGTCACCCCTTCGCCGTCGCTTGCAAAGTAAGTTTTAGGCGCAAAAAGCCATCTCCAGGCGGTTTTTGCAGCCGCAAAGATACTCTTATTCAGGCGTGCAAAAAGAAGGGCACACACGGCAAATAAAACGCTTACTAGCTCCGCCGTACCGGTACGGCTTGAAATATAGATACTATTATTCATAATTCTAATATTTTAAAGATTCTATAATATAGCTATTTTGTGGGTGCCCTGGAAGAATCCAGGGCACCGGGTGTTTTACGCACATCTCATAAAGTTATCGAGATAATAACGTGTTCCGTAAATTGTAAAATACGGCCGCGCCTCCTGGTCCTCGTTTCTAGGTACGGACCATTTTATTTCCTGCCATCTTTGCGCCGTGTGCGCTTCGTCCATGAAGTAACGGCGCCACAAAACCCCGCTGCCGTCATTACTTACAACGATCCCCAGACCGCCGCAATTACTAGTTTCACAAAAACACTCCCCGCGTTTTGCAAGCTTTTCATATTCCATTTCTTTTATATACTTTGCCATAACCTAAAAATTTTAATGTTCTATAATAGAGGGTGCTGGCGGAAATGATCCGCCGTTTAAGGCCTCAAACCTTTGCACCCTGGAATCTTTAAAATATATTATAATGCTGCCATCATAGCCATGGCAGAATTTACAACTTTTGCCTGATCCATGCTAGTAATATCCGGAGTGTGTGCCTGAACAAATTTCTTTTGTTCAGTACTTAGCGCCGCAAAGTTTGCCGCAAAGGCCGCACAAAAAGCTTCTGCTTTTTCGTGTTCATTCTTGGCCACTGCCTGGATTTCCAGGCGCAAAGGTGCACGCATACTTTTAGAAAATTTATCGACGGCGTGCAATAATGCCGTTTCATACTCGAAAGATTCCCAAGTTCTATTAAGGTATAATACACGGGAGTGCTCATTTTCTTTGCCGCCGCCTACAGTATAAACATGATGACAAAATCCATTTTTAGTCCTTGTAGTACTACAATAAAAATAAATTTTTTCGCCGTTAACTGTAAATTCAAAAGTTTTTCTATTATATATTTTTGTTGCCATGATTTTCTAATTTAAAAATGTTCTTATAATAAAGGGATAATAAGGGAGCCGAAACCGGCTCCCATGGATTTTTTTAATCGTCAAGTCTGATTTGTTCTAAATTATTTAAATCATAAAGAGCCAATTGTCCGTTAACTCGTGCAAGTTCAATGGCTTTTGTACGATCCTTCACGATTACGGTAGCATCATAATAATAATGACCATTTTTTGCATTATACCAACCGCCAAAAGCTAGGCCATCATAATGAGAGGTTTCTCCCTGATTCTGCATTTTTTCGATTACATTAACTACATGCACGAGACCTTCAGCACCAAAAGAATCTTGAGTAACGGCCAGGGATACAGCGTACCCAGATTTAATAGGCTGCAAGGTTGCAGCGTCTACGGTATACCCTTCTGGATTCATTGCTGCGATTGCAGCGACACTTGAGATAATTAAATTCTTTTTCATAACTTTTTAATTTTAAATGTTTATATTATTTGTTTCTTGTTTACGTTTGCAAAGGTAATGATAAAATTTGTTTTTGCCAAATAATTTGCAAGAAAAAACATAAAATAAGGTGTTATTTAACGTTCATTTATAATTATATATTGTGTTTTTACAGATTTTAAT
>ERZ1034882.725-NODE-725-length-14349-cov-4.933259_pt1 | contig 14349 bp, 7 predicted proteins | sample MGYA00520606_ERZ1034882 | MGnify/ENA primary metagenome ERZ1034882 (study PRJEB33766, sample SAMN09781726) | gut metagenome | biome: gut microbiome | host: Homo sapiens | place: Madagascar | study: EMG produced TPA metagenomics assembly of the PRJNA485056 data set...
GTGTGGGAGAGGGTGCCACCTCGGGCTGTGGTGCCTTGGCAGCGACCGGCGCTGCCGCCGCCAGCCAGACCTGCTGCGCAATTTTTCGCTGGGGCAGCTGCATAAACGCCGCCAGACCTGCCGCCGCGCACAGCAAAAACGCGACCGCCTGCCCTGCTGCCACCCCGATTTGCTGTCTTTTGGGCATAGCTGCACCCCCTTTGACCACAATTTTATGAATTTGCAGCGAAAATTAGAATTATTTTTCAAAAAACCCTTGCAAGTCGCCGCAAAACGTGGTAAGATAACTTGTACTGTTATGGGGAACTAAGGAGGTGGAACGAATGCCTAATATCAAATCTCAGAAGGACCGCGTTGTTCAGGCTAAGAAAGAGGCTATGCACAACAAGGCCATCAAGTCCAACCTGAAAACAGTGATCAAGAAGGCTGACGCTGCCATCGAAAGCAACGCTGCTGACAAAGAGACCGCCATCAAGGCTGCTGCCTCTGCACTGAACTCTGCCCAGAGCAAGGGTGTCATCCATAAGAACACCGCTGCCCGCAAGATCAGCCGCATGGCTAAGCGCGCTAACAAAGCCGCTGCTCAGTAAAATCACTTGAACAATGCCCGCCGTGAAAACGGCGGGCATTTTCATTTTGTATGGCGGCAATGCCGCATTTTATCGCAGAGGTACGTCAATTTCCTGCTGCATGGTAAAGCTGTAAATGGTCAGCTTGGTCACCGGCACGCGCAGGCGCTGGGCGAAGGCGCGGCGGTACAGGCGCAGCTGGTCGGCATACTCCCGCAGGTAGAAATCCGCATCGGTGCTGCGGTCCGTCTTGTAGTCCAGAATTTCGGCGTGGTCATCAAACACCAGCACAAGGTCGGCGATGCCCTGCACCAGCACCTCGGCACCGGGTACGCCGCTGCCGGGTACCACCTCATCGGCGGGCAGCGCGGTGATGAACGGCTCCTCGCGCAGAATCTGCGCAGCCTGCCGGATGCGCCGCCAGACGGCACTGGCAAAAAACGGCTGTACATCGCTCAAATGCAGCTTTTCGGACAGGTTCTTATCCAGCAGTTCGGCGTCGATCTGGCGCTGCACCTCGGCGGCAAGGTCGGGAGTAGGGCTGTCAAACGGCACGCTTTGCATAAAGGCGTGGATGGCGGTGCCTCGTTCCGCCCCGGTCAGACCGGATTTTTGCATAAACGCCGGGCGTTCCAGCGCCACCGGCTTGGCGGCGTGGGTCACGGCGCTGACGCTGACCTTGGCGGGTATCGTTTCCAGCGCGGCGCGGGGGCTGCGCCAGGCAAAGCTTTGCCGCAGCACGCGCGCAAACTCGGCATCGGGCGCGGCGGGTTCGACCTGCGGCTGTTCTGTTTCGGCATCTTGCCCGGTATACACCCGGATCGTCAGCGGCACGCGGGTGGGCAGGGTGTGCGGCAGCATTCCTGTGATGTCCCACAGCGCGTGGCTGTCAGGGTGCAGCAGCGCTGCCGTCATCAGCCACGCGCCCCAGCTGCTCATACTCTGCAGCATTTCGGGGGTCGCCGCCTCGGTCTGGGCGCAGAGCGCGGGCAGCTTGGTGCCTGACGCTGCGGCGATGGGTGCGGTGATGATCAACGCATCCTGCGCGCGGGTCAGCGCCACATACAAAATGCGCATTTCCTCGCTGACGGTTTCGGCGCGGATGGCTTGGGTCAGTGCGGCGTAGGGCAGCGTTTTGTAGCGCTTGGCGGCATGACCTGCCCGCAGCATAACGCCCACGCCCAGGGTGCTGTGGCTCAGCACCGGGCGCACGGCGTCCGACTGGTTGAACTTGTGGGTGGTGTTTGCCACGAACACAACAGGAAATTCCAGACCTTTTGAGCGATGCACCGTCATAATGGAAACACAGCCCGGGCGGGTCTGCCCGGCAGGGCTTAACACCAGTCCCTTGCCGCGCTTGGCGGATTCCATAGCGCGGCACAGCGCCGACAGCCCGCCGCGCCCTGCCCCGGCTGCCCAGCCGGTGAATGCCAGCAGATCCTCACGGCAGCGCGGACCTTCGGACATAGTACCCACGGCGGCCAGATATCCCGTGCGCGCCAGCAGCTCCTCCAGCAGGCGATCCATGGGCAGCGTGCGCGCCAGACGGCGGTACTCCTGCAGGGCTTCCACAAAGGGGGCAAAGCGCTCTCCCCCGCTGTACAAAACGGCGGCATACAGGCTGCCCTTGGGGCAGCGGGCGCGCAGCGCGACAAGGTCATCGGGTGTATAGGGGAACATCGGGCTGAGCAGCACCGACGCCAGCGGGATATCCTGCGCGGGGTTATCCATCACCTGCAAGAGCGATGCGAAGGGGCGGATGGCAGGCGTGTCCAGAATATCGGACGATGTATCGGCAAACACGGGGATGCCGTGCTTGCGCAGCGCCGCCTCGTAGGCGGTAAAATCCTTGCGTCCGCGCAAAAGGATGCAAAAATCCTCGTAGGTGCAGGGGCGCGTCCCCTGCTTGCAGCGCACGGCAAAGCCCGTGTCCACCATCTCGGCAATGCGGCGGGCGATCTGCTCGGCGTCATGCTCGACGGTGCCAAGGGTCACGTCCATCTCACAGAAGCCGGGGTAGTCGGGGTTGGGCAGCCCGACCACAAGGCGCTGTCCGTCGCCGTATTCGACGCCGCCGACCTGCTCGGAAAACAGCACCGAGAAAAAGTAGTTGATACCGTCAATGACACCGGGCGCAGAGCGGAAGTTGCGATCCAGACTCAGCGACGATGCCAGCGGCGCGGGCTGCGGGTACGGCAGCCAGACCTGCTGTTTTTCAATAAACACCTCGGGCGCTGCCTGCCGGAAGCGGTAGATGCTCTGCTTGATGTCGCCCACAAAAAACAGGTTGTCCGCGTTGGTGTGCGCCAGGGCAAAGTAGATGGCATCCTGCAGGGCGTTGGTGTCCTGATATTCGTCCACCAGAACGGCGGCGTACCGCCCGCTGACGACCCGGCACAGCGCGGTGCGGCGGTTTTCGCCGTCCACCAGCAAATCCAGCGTCAGATGTTCAAAATCGGCGTAATCCAGCTTTTTTTCGGCGCATTTGGCGGCAAAGCATTTTTCGGAATACAGCTGCGTCACCCGCACAAGGGCTGCCACCAGCGGGGCTGCGGTTGCGCGGTCCTGCTGCCATTGCAGGGCGGTACACAGGATGCAGTCGGTGCGCAGCGCCGCCAGCTGTTTTTTGGCGCGGTCGCGCAATTCGGACACCGCCAGCGCCGTGGGGTTGGAATCCTTGCCGCCCTTGATGCGCCCGGCTTTGCGGTTGGCACCGGCGGTGTCGTCCAGCTCGGCTGCAATCGCGTCCCAGTCCCCGGTTTCCAGCCTTTTGCAGATGCGCCCCGCGCGGTCGGCATCGTCCTGCAAAACGCCGCTGTAGGCGGTCTGGGCTTCGTCGTCGCGGGTGGCAAGGGTGGCGGCGGTCAAAAGAATGCGGCGGGCATCCTTTGCGCGTTGGTATGCAATTTTCAGCAGCTCGCGCCCCCACGGGGTATCCTGCGGGGCGGCGTCGGTCTGCCAGCTTTCGGCAAAACGCTGCAGCGCCTTGTCCGGGTGGGGCAGCGCGCGCACAAAGCGGTACAACTCCAGCACGGTTTCGCCGGCGGTGGCATCGCTGCGTCCGCGGTCAAACAAATCGGCGTAGGCACGAAAATCCGCGTCCTGATAGGCGGTTTCCAGCACCTCCGCCAGCGTTTCCTGCTCGATGCGGGCAAGGTCGGCTTCCTCGGCGGTTTCAAAGTCCGGCGGGATGTCGAGCGCGGCAAAGTTTTGCTGCACAAAATGCAGGCAGAAGGCGTCCACCGTGCCGATGGATGCCCGCTGCAGCAGCATTTGCTGGCGGCGCAGGCGGGCGTTTTCGGGGTGGGCGCGCACCTCCTCGCCCAGACGGGCGGCGATGTCGCCGCGCAGCTTGGCGGCAGCCGCGTTGGTAAAGGTCACGATCAGCAGCTGGTCGGCGTCCACGGGGTGGTCGGGGTCGGTGATCAGCCCCACCACGCGCTCGACCAGAACGCGGGTCTTGCCGGAGCCTGCCGCGGCGGACACCAGCAGGCTGCCGCCCCGGGCGCTGACCGCCGCCTGCTGGGCGGGGGTAAATTGGATGTCAGGCATAGAGAAACCTCTTATTCAAACGGATCGGCGGGGATGTCGGGCGTGCGCTCGTTCTCGCCGTCGGTATGACCGCAGACAGCGCGGAAATCGCAGTACAGGCAGGGGGATTTTGCCCCGCCCAGCGGTAGGGCGTCCACCTTGCCGCCGTACAGATTATCCGCCATGGCGGTCAGCAGTATGTCGAGATGCGCACGGATCTTGTCCAGTTTTTCGCGGTCTGCCAACGAATTTTTGGCGTTCAGGGGCTTGCCGGTTTTGGCGCTGAAGCTGATGGGCGCAAACTCGCCGGTGGCGCGGGTGTCCATGGCGCGGTAAACGCTTTCGTTGTCCAGCAAAAGCCCGTTCATCGGGTAGGTGGGCAGCGGGCTGCCGTCCTGCGCGTCCGCCTCGGCGCGGGTGATGCTCTCCGGCGCGGGGTCCGCCAGCAGGTATTCAATGCCCGCCGCCTGTGCGCCGGGGAACAGCCCGCCGGCGTTGCGCTCCAGCGTAAAGAGATACATCAGCATCTGGCAGTCCAGCCCGCAGTAAACTTCTTTTAAGGCAAAATTTTTACCGCCGGTCTTATAATCCACCACGCGCAGATAGGTCGTTTCGCCCAGTGTCATGGCGTCCACGCGGTCCACGGTGCCTACCACGCGCACGGTATGCCCGCCCTTGGCTTCCAGCTCCACGGGGGGTACGGTGGGGGTGCCGTCATCGCGGTCATTGATGCGCAGCTCAAACGCCACCGGCTTGAAGCCGGACTGGCGGAAATCCCGCTGCAAAAAGCCCAGAAGTCCCACCAGGTTGCGCCGGATGCGCTGCACCAGATACTGCATACGCACCGTCATACCCGGCAGGTTGGTATCGGTATATTCCTGCACCAGCGTGTCCACCAAGGCTTCCAGCTCCTCGGCGGAAAGCTCGGTAAAGCCGTCGCCTTGGCGGCGCAGGGCGTTTTCCAGCACCCAGTGGGTCAGCGTGCCGCTGATATTGGGGGCAAGCTCGGCTTTTTTGCGCGGTGCAGCGCCCAAAACATACTGCATAAAATAGCTGAAGGGGCAAAGCTGGTACCGTTCAAATTTGGTGGGGCTGACCCGCAGGCTTTTGCCCAGCACGGTTTCCAGCGCGGCGGTGTCCGCCACCGCAAAGCTGCCCGCGTCCGCAGCGCGGTGTACGGCAGCAAAGCCATGGGCGGCATCGGGCGTTTCGCCCAGCACCTGCAGGATGGCGGCGCATACCCCGCCCTGCTCCGGCTGCCGGCAAAGCGTGCTGTACAGATCCAGCGCAGCGGTGGGCGCGGCAGCCATGGCGGCTGCCGACGGCGTGTAGGGCGGCACCTGCAAAAGGGTAAGTACCGGGGTCAGGGCGGCGCTGGCGGGCGAAATATCCTGCGCGTGGGCGGCGCCGGGCCAGCTCAGCCAGAGGTAGCGGCGTGCCACGGTCAGCGCCTTGTAAAAGCAGATGCCCTCACGCAGGAGCTTGTTTTCAAAGCAGTCGGGCAGCTCGGCACCCAGCCGCATCATGGCATCGCGGTCGGCGTGGTTCAAAAGTCCCTGGTCGCCGGGCGTCTGGGGGAACTCCCCTTCTGTCAGACCGACCACAAAGACCGCGTCGGTTTCCGGCAGGCGCATACGCCCGGCAGAGGTCACGATGACGCTGTCCAGACTTTGCGGGATATGCCCCAGATCGGTGGTGCGCAGCAGCAGGGTGAACAGCTCGGCGTAGTCAGCCGGGGCAAGGGGTTCGTCCCCCAGCAGCAGCGCCAGCTGGTTTAAAAGGCGCATCACAACGTTCCATTCCCGCAGGGCTTCGTCCGCCTCAGGCAGACGTCCGGCGGTGCGCAGCTGGCTTGCCAGCGCATTGAGCGAATCCTCCGCCCCCAGCGCCTGCAGGAAGATAAAGATTTGTCTGGTCAGCTCGGCAGCGGATGCCCCGCGCGCCTTGGCGGCGAACGCCTGCGCCAGCGGCACAATGACGGCGCGGGCGGTTTCGGCATCCGCCAACACCTGCTGCTCCTGCTCGGTTTCGCCGCCGTTGTAGCCCGCCGCGCTGCGGGTAAAGGGGCTGCGCCAATCTTCGGCGGTAAGGTTCCATGTATAGGTGTAGTTTTCCAGCGCGCAAAGCACCCGCTCCGGCAGGTGAACCAGCCCGGTTTTGACAAGGCGCTGCACGGTGCGGCTGCCCAGCCCCATACGCAGGATGTCCAGCGCGGCAAATACCGCCGCAGCGGGGGCGGTGTTTTCGGGGGTGGTGGCATCGTCGCAGAACAGCGGGATGTTTTGCAGCCGGAATTCATACCGCAGCGCCGCCAAATACCGCCCGGTGTCGCGGCAGATGACCGCCATACGGTGGTAGGGCGTGCCCTGCCGTGCGCGGGCGGCGATCTCTGCCGCCACGGCTTTGGCTTCGGCTTGGCGGGTGGCGGCGGCGCAGTAGGTGATCTGCGCGGGTGCATCAGGGTCTTGCGGCTCGGGGGTGTAGGCGGGGTCGGCGAGCAGCAGGTTCAGCTCGGTCAGCGCGGGGGCGTCGGCATGACGCAGGTCGTCGCGCAGTACCTCGGTGTGAACCGGCACGGCGGCGTCCCCCGCCATACGGCGCAGCGTTGCCGCGACCTTTTTGGCACCGCTGAACAGCCCCAGCCCGTGGTCGGGGTCGGCTTCGCCGTCACAGCAAAGGCAGACGGTCACGTCTGCGGCGGGCAGCATCGCCGCCAGCAGGGCGCGCTTGGGCGCGTTAAAGGTGTCAAACTCGTCCACATACACCGCCCGCCCGGCAAAAAATTCCGGCTGCAGGCGCTGCGCCGCCAGCTGCTGGCGGTCGGTGGGGTCCATCACGCTTTGCCCCAAAAGGGACTCATACGCGCCGTAAATCAGCGCCAATTCGTCCAATTTTTCTTTGTCCATACCCGGCGCAGCGGCGTAGGACGCCAGCGTGTCCGGCGTGATGCCCGCGCTTTTCAGCTCACCGATGGTCTGGGCAGCCTTCTCGCAGAAGGCGGCGGACTTGCGCTGGCGGCTGTAATATACCACCTTGTCCAGCAGGCTGTCCACGGCGCGGCGCACCAGCAGGGCGCGTCCAGCTTCGTCCAGTGTCTGCACGGCGGCACCGCCGTAACGGCGCAGGATCGTTTCCGCCAGCGAGGTAAAGGAGTAGCTTTCCACATAGGCGGACAGGCTGTCCCCCAGCGTGCGGTACAAAAGCCCCTCGGTGGAGGAGGTGAACTGTTCCGGCACGATCAGCAGGCTGTATTCGCCGCGCTCGGCGCGGGCGCGCAGCTCTGCCAGCATACGGCGGGATTTGCCGCTGCCGGAGGTGCCAAGCAATAAGGTAAGCATAGTGTGTACCTGTTCCTTTTTATTTAACGGTGCAGCGCCTTTTGTAAGGCGTCCCACGCCGCCAGCCGCAATTGATAGCGCCCAAACACCAGCGCATTTTGTGCGCCGGTGGCATAGCGCGGCGTTGCCCCGGCAACACACAGTGCCGGGTACACCACGCAAAACCAGTTGTGTCCCGCCGCATTGCCCAGTTCCACACGCAGGGCGGTGTACTGCCCCGCCGGCAGGGCAAAGGTGCCGTAATCCTTGGCGGAAAATCGGCAGCGCTCCAGCCGCAGCCGGGCGGTTTGCGTGCTGTGGGCCTGGCGCAGGGCTGCCTGCGCGGCATATTGCAGCCGGGGCAGGTTGGCGCGCAGAACAGCGGCTGCCGCCTCGGCATCGGGGGCGTCTGCCAGCGCCGCGGGCAGGGCATCCAACACGGCGTCCCGCACCTGCAATTTCAGCAGCTGGTCGGACACGGTATCGCTGTTTGCCAGAATATGCAGCCGCACGGTGTCGCGGCAGACCTGCTGCGCCGTAAACGCACGCCCCAGCGCCGCCAAAACGGTAAGTACAAACGCCGCCGCCAGAATCCGGTTTGCCCATAATTTACGCTGTACAGTAAAAAACATCGCCAGCCCTCCCTTAAGGCAATACCGCACAATTCCCGCCTAACGGCTTAAGCACCGCTCCGGCGGCTGCGGCACGGCATCTGCGTTGCCAAAATGCTCGATAATACACAAAGTATTATCTGCGCTTTTGGCTTAGCAGCTGCCGCACCTCGCGCGCCGTATCGGCACTTAGAATTATGCGGTATTGCCTTGACTACAAACAGTATGGGATAGGGGCGGGCGATGTATACAAATTCTTGACGGTGTTGTCTTAGCCCAAGGTGCGCACAGCGGTCACGCGCGGACCGCCCGTGGTGGGGCGGCAGACATAGACCTGCTTGTAGCCCTTGCGCAGCACAGCGGCGGCGGCGCGCGCCTGCGATTCGTCGGCAAAAATGCCGAACACGGCGGCACCGCTGCCGGTCATCTGGGCGGTGATCGCGCCGTTGGCACGCAGAATTTCGCAGATTGCGGGCGTTTCCACCGCGCCGGAGCAATGCTCCAAGGCGTTGCCGGCGGCAGCGCAGACGGCGGGCAAATCGTTTTTGCGGATCGCCTGTTCCTGCGCCTCGCAGTCGGGGTGGACGGGGCTGCCCATCGTGTCATAGCGGGCAAAGGCTTCGGGGGTCGAAACGCCCACGCTGGGCATAACCACCACAAAGCGGCAGTCCGGGCATGGCGGCAGGGCTTTCATCAAATCGCCCACGCCCCGCACGCGGCAGGTGCCGCCCAGCAGGGCAAACGGCACATCGGCACCGATCCCCGCCCCGATGGCGCACAGCTCGCTCATCGAGAGCTTGGCGCCATACAGCTCGTTCAGCCCCACCAGCACACCGGCGGCATCGGCGCTGCCGCCCGCCATACCGGCGCGCACGGGTACCCGCTTGTAGACGTTGATATCCACACCCGCCAGCAGCCCCGTGTAGTCAAAAAAGGCAAGGGCAGCCTTGACGGCGGTGTTTTTGTCGTTGGCAGGCACAAAACTGCCGGGCAGCGACAAGCGCAGGTCGCGGCTGGTTTTCAGGATAATTTTCTCGTACAGGTCGATGGTCTGCATGACCATATCCAAATCGTGGTAGCCGTTGGGCAGCGTACCCACCACATCCAGCGAAAGATTCAGCTTGGCGGGTGCCAGCACGGTCACGGAACGTTTTTGCATAGTTTACTCCTTCAGCCAGCCGTTTTCCTGCAAAAAGGCGCGGATGCGGTGCATGGCGGTCTGCAGGTGATCCACGCTGTACGCATAGCTGATGCGGGCGTAACCATCGCCGCAGGCACCGAAGGCGGAACCGGGAATGATGGCGACTTCCTTTTCTTTTAACAGCCGCTCGCAGAATTCCTCGCTGCTCAAGCCGCTGATCTGGATGGATGGGAACACATAAAACGCCCCGCGCGGCTCAAAGCAGGTAAGCCCCATATCGTTGAGCGATTTCACCACATAGCGGCGGCGGCGGTTGTATTCGTCGCACATCATCTCGATCTGGTCGTCGCACTGGCGCAGCGCCGTGATGGCGGCATACTGGCTGGTGGTCGGCGCGGACATAATGCAGCTTTGGTGGATCTTGGTCATCACCTTGATGACGGGTACGGGTCCCGCCGCATAGCCCAGCCGCCAGCCGGTCATAGCGTAGGACTTGGAAAAGCCGTTGACCACGATGGTGCGCTCTGCCATACCGGGCAGCGACGCAAAGGACACATGGCGGTCCAGCCCGTAGGTCAGCTCGGAATAAATTTCGTCCGACAGCACCATGATGTTGGTATCCCGCAGCACCTCGGCGATAGCCTGCATATCGGCAGCGCTCATCACGGCGCCGGTGGGGTTGTTCGGGTAGGGGAAAATCAGCAGCTTGGTGCGCGGGGTGATGGCTGCCCGGAGCTGCTCGGCCGTCAGGCGGAATTCATCCTCGGCGCGGGTGGCGATATGCACCGGCACGCCGCCCACCAGCTGGGTGATCGGCTCGTAGCAGACAAAGCAGGGTTCGGGGATGATGACCTCATCCCCCGGCTTGACAAGGGCGCGGATGGCAAGGTCGATCGCCTCGCTGCCGCCGACCGTGACCAGCACGTTCTGGGGTTCATAGCTCAGCTCAAAGCGGCGGGCAAGGTAGTTGCAGACCTCGGCGCGCAGCTCCTTCAGCCCGGCATTGGCGGTGTACTTGGTACGCCCCTGCTCCAAGCTGCGGATGCCGGCGTCGCGGACGCTCCACGGGGTCTTGAAATCCGGCTCGCCGACGCCCAACGAGATGCAGTGGGGCATATCGGCAGCCAGATCGAAGAACTTGCGAATGCCCGACGGACGCATCTCCTTGGCAGCCGGTGAAAGCAATTCGTCATAGTTCATCACAGTACGGTACACTCTCTTTCGTCGGGTTCTTCCTCCAGATACAGGCGTCCGCTGCGCTTGTAGGGACGCAGCACAAAGCTGGTGGCGGTGGAAATCACGTCATCCAGCGGGGACAGCCGCTTTGCCACAAAGATAGCAATTTCCTGGAAGCTGCGCCCTTTGATGATGACCTGCAAGTCGTAGCTGCCGCTCATCAGCAGCACGGTGTCGACCTCGTCAAACTGGGCGATGGTCATACCGATATCATCAAAGCCGCGTGCCTTGTGGGGGGTCACGCGCAGCTCAATGACCGCTTCGACCTGATTGATGCCGGCGCGTTCCCAGTCCACCAGCGTTTCAAAGCCGCGGATCAGACCTCTGGCGGCGGCGTCATCCATCATGGCGGCGACCTCGGCGGGGGTTTTATCCATCATAGCGGCGATATCTTCTATCGGCATACGGGCGTTTCTTTCCAAAATACGGAGCAATTCTTCCATAAAGCACACCTCTCTCTATGGGCGGGGCATCGCAAGGGCGCGCCGCCGCCGGATAACTATATGGTATAAGTATAGCATAGCTGCCGGAAAATGCAAAGGTTTTTTGACAAACTAAGCCCTCCCTTTACAGGGAGGGCTTGACGTGTCAATAAACACATTCTTGGTTTATGGGATGTGTAGGGGCGACCATCGGTCGCCCGCCGACTTGGCGCAGCATCGCGCTTTCCGGGGTGGTTTTCTTACAAGGCAAACGGGCACGGGCGAGCAATGCTCGCCCCTACGGACTAACCCGTGATTTCCGCGTTACCGTTATGTCGCGGGCGGGGCGTGCCCCGCCCCTACCGTGCAATGATTTTTGTTGCCGCACTCCCCCGTGATGGTTCGGCGTTTCCGATTGGTTTGTAGGGAACGGTCTCGACCGTTCCGTGCAGTCCAGCCGATAGTACGATATATCGGGAAATAGCGCACCCTGCATTACTACCCGGAAAAAGGCTTTTACCTTGTCAATCTCCGGGCTTTACGCCTTTTTTTGGTTCTTCCGCTTGCGGTGTCGGCGCAAAAGCAGCAGCACCACTACCAGCACAGCGGCGGCAATACCCGCCGCCAGCAGTTTGCCGGTGCTGACGGGGTTTTCGGTCACCGCAAACGCCTGTGCATCGGCGGGGGCGGTAAACTTCAGGTAGCTGCCGTCGGTCTGCGCGTCCCACTCCTGCCAGCCGTCGGCGGTTTTCAGCCACAGCTGCATTGTGTCGGGGTCGTGCGGGGTCAGGTAGCGCACTGTGTGCGCCAGCTCATCCTGCACGGGCAGCAGCCAGCTTTCCAGCGTGCCGGGCTGCGGGTTTTCGGCGCAGGGCTGCAATTCCAGCTTGTCGTTGGAGTCAAAGCTGCCCTCCACCAACAGCAGGGCGCGTCCGTCACGCTGCTGTTCGCTTTGCAGAACGCTCGTCTTATCGTTGTATTCTGCCTCAACAACGGCGTCAAAGGTCAGGTTGGTCAAGTCGGTGTCCGCCCAGACGCCCCAGCGTCCGTCCTGCTGCGGAACTTCGGGGAATCGGTCGGGCGTCAGGCTGCCGCCGTAGTCCACCGCGAACTCCGCCACGCAGTTGCCCTCGGCGGTGAAATGCACGGTAATTTTCTGGAATGCACCGGGCAGGTTTTCCTGCGCGGCAAACTCGTCAAAGGGCAGCGGGGCGGCAATGTCGGCATAGCTTACGCCGTCCAGACCTGCCACGCCCTCGTCCACAAAGGTGTTGCCCGTGATATCGCCAGAGCGCGGATCATCCACGGTACCGGCAATGGCGCCGAGCTGCTCGGTACCCTCGTCAATGACGACCATAGCGCGGCAGGTTTCAATGTCATAGCCGCTGCCCGCAATGCCGCCGACCTGCTTGGCACCGGCCAAACGGCACTTGGCGCCGCTCTCGCGGATGGTTGCCTTGCTAGTGCCTGCGATGCCGCCCACGCCGGTGGCATCCGCAGCGGTGACGTTGCCGTAGTTCCAGCTGGAAAGTACGGAACCCATCTCCATATTGCCGACAATGCCACCGAAGCCCTGCTTTTTGCCGGTGACCTCGCCGTAGTTGGCGCAGCCGCGAATGACCACGCGGGATTTCAGCTTGAAGTTCATCGAGTCGCTGCCCGTGGTGTGGTAATCATCCTCGGGGTCAAGGTCGTTTTCGCGTGCCATAGCCCCCGTGATGCCGCCCGCATTGATGTCCGCATCCACGGTGCCGTGGTTGACGCAGTAGGAAACCTTGCCGGTGGTGTCGGACTCGGTGTCGGTGTCGGAAATATCGCTGTACAAATCGTCGGGGTCGGCGGTGTTGTCCCCTGCCCCTGCCAGCGTGTTGCCGATTTTGTTCATCTGCTTGGTGATGGCGCGCACATCGTTGATGAGCGTCTGCGAGTTGCTGCTGCCGCTGCTGTTGAGCGCGGCGATGGTATCCGCCACCGAGTTCAGCGTGCCGCTCAAATCGCTTTTGCTGGCGTTGATGGCATCGCGGTCGGTCACCTTAACGGTGGGTACGGTGACCTTCATCGTGTCAGGCAGTGCCTCGCCCAGATCGCTCCAGATATTGTTGTCGCCCATAGTCGAGAAGTCCGGGTCCACAACGCCCACGCTCGGCGTCGCCTCGCCGGAATCTGCCGGCTCGGGCTGCCCGTGTACGGCGCGCGTTTCCTCCTCGGAAGCAGGGGCTTCCTCTGCGGGGGACTCTGCCGGGGCTTCCGCCGGTGCAGTTTGCGCCGGGGCTTCGGCAGCGGATTCCGCGGGAGCTTCAGGCGCAGGGGCTTGCGCCGGGGTTTCCGGGGCGGGCGTTTCCTCCGTCGATTCCGACGGGGCGGATTCGCCCTTCAGACTGTCCTTCAGTTCTCCCAAATCCACGGTGGTGTCGGTCTGCCCGATGGTCACGTTGTCCGCTGTGGTCTGCAAAAGGTGTTCCAGCGCCGCGCGGGCGTTGGTGACGTTGCTTTGCAGCACACTCAGCCGGGCGCTGGCATCGCTGGCAGCGGCATTGGCATCGTCACAGGCGTGATCCACCATCGTCTGCAATTCTTCCAGCTGTTCGCCCAGAATTTGCAGCGTGTCCTTTTGGTATTCCAGAATGCTGTTGGGTTCCATCTGCCCGACGATGCCGCCCGCTTCCTTGCGGGCGTAGACGGTGCCGTAGTTGGTGCAGGCGGTGACATAGCCGGTCTGGCTGCCCACAATGCCGCCCACGTTGTAGCCCATATGCTGGTAGCCCACGGTACCCAGATTCTGGCAGTTTTTGACCACACCGGCGCTGCTGCCTGCCACACCGCCGATATCGGTGATGTCGGCGACATTCTCGGTGCCGATCAGGTCCTTGAGCGTCAGCGAGGAAATGTCGATCTCATTTTGCTCGACCTTGGTGTTTACGCTGGCTTTGTTGACACAGTTGGCGATCACACCGTGGTTATCGCCCGCGATGCCGCCCACAAAGTGGGCGCCGTACACGCTGCCGGTGGCGGTGCAGCCGTCCACCACGCCGCCGGAAAGGTTCTGCCCCACGATGCCGCCCACCATGGACACACCGCTGGACACACCCACAAAGCTGCAATTTTTCACCGTGCCGGCATTGCTGCCCGCCACGCTGCCGACGGTGCGGCGGCTGCCCTCGGGCATGGCACGCCCCTGCAGCGTCAGGTTCTGCACCACGGCGTCCGACTCCAGATAGCGGAAAAATCCCACCACCGAGCCGTCCTGCACAAGGTTCAGGTTGCTGATGGTATGCCCCTGCCCGTCAAAGGTGCCGTTAAAAATCGGGATCCCGGCAAACCCCTGCCCCACCAGATCCAGATCGGCATCCAGCAAGACGGTGCGGTGGGTGCTGTAGGTGTCAAGGCTGCAATCCCTGGCAAGCTGCAAAAGCTCGTCCACCGTTGTGATATGTACGGTAGGTTTTTCCTCCGGCAAAGGCTCTGCGTCCTCGGCAAAAGCCGGCAGTGCCAAGCTGACCAGCAGGGTCATCGCGGTAAATC
>ERZ1034882.730-NODE-730-length-14274-cov-7.165483_pt1 | contig 14274 bp, 8 predicted proteins | sample MGYA00520606_ERZ1034882 | MGnify/ENA primary metagenome ERZ1034882 (study PRJEB33766, sample SAMN09781726) | gut metagenome | biome: gut microbiome | host: Homo sapiens | place: Madagascar | study: EMG produced TPA metagenomics assembly of the PRJNA485056 data set...
GTAGCAATCTGGTATCAAAGGGGTCAAAATACCTTTTGACCCCAACATCATTATAATGTATATAAAATACATTTAGAGAAATGACAGGGGTGACAGGATGACAGACTGGGTATTGGTTGTAGATGATGATGTAGCCAATCTTAAGATGGCAAGCAAGATACTTATATCTGAGAATATGCGTGTAAGTTGTCTTAAATCAGGTGAGGAGACTGTGAAATTTCTGAAGGGAAACAGACCTGATTTAATTCTTCTTGATCTGCATATGCCGGGTATGGATGGATTTGAAACAATTGCAGCGATTAAGGCGGATAAGAATATGGCTGAGATTCCAGTCATATTTCTTACTGCTGATGATGACAGGGATACCGAAGCTAAGGGATTGTCTGTCGGGGCAATGGATTTTATCAAGAAACCATTCTCGCCGGAGGTTCTTATATTGAGGGTTAAGAACACTATAGATTTGATTCGTCTGAAGACAAGCCTTTCAGATGAGGTTGATAAGAAGACACAGGAGATTGTGGCTCAGACTGAAAAGCTGGAGAGACTTTCAATGCAGATTGTTAAGGCTTTGTCAGGCGCGATTGATGCAAAGGACACATATACTAATGGCCATTCGACAAGGGTTGCTGAATATTCAAGGGAGATAGCAAGACGGGCTGGATTCAGTCAGGAAGAACAGAATGACATATACATGATGGGGCTGCTCCATGATATAGGAAAGATTGGAATTCCTGATGCGATTATCAACAAGCCATCATCATTGACAGAAGAAGAATACAAGATTATCAAAAACCACCCAGTAGTTGGTGCGGGGATTCTTAAGAATATAACAGAGCTTCCTAAGCTTATGACAGGCGCAAGGTGGCATCATGAGCGTTATGATGGCCATGGATATCCAGATGGCATATCAGGTGATGACATTCCAAAGGAAGCACAGATTATAGCTGTGGCAGACTCGTATGATGCCATGAGTTCAAGGAGAAGCTACAGGGATGCACTTCCACAGGCGCATATAAGGTCGGAACTGATAGAAGGCAGAGGCAATCAGTTTGCACCGGAATATGCTGACATCATGATTAGCATGATAGACGAAGATGTTAATTATGATATGAGAGAAACGTAAGACAGGGGGGAGCGCACATGGAAGATAAGGAGAAAATGCAGAAGGCATATCTTGTTGTGCTTATCTGCTGTACGATATTTACAACTGTATTAGTAGGGGAGTCCCTTCTTCTTGGCTGGGAACTGTCAACAGCATTACTGCTGTTAGTCTGCGATATATTCTGCTGGGGTATTCATATAACTAAAAAGCTTCCACCTAATATCGGACTGTATATCAATGTCCTGCTTACAATGGTGACATTTTTCTTCTACGGAAGCCATGAGACAAGCATATATGATATTGCGCCAGTTGTTATCATTCTTATGATTATGTATTCAATGATAGAGAATAAGACAATACTTAATCTGTGTATGGTGACATATTATATAACGATGGCGTATGATTTCATATTTGTCATAAAGGATTACAGTGATTTTGATTCGCTGCAGATATCAAGGACATTACTGCATCTTGGACTTGTATATATGGCATGGTATGTTATCAAAGTCCAGATAAACAGCAAGTCCAAGGAAAGACATATCACAGAAGAAAAGATTATACGTCTTGAGGACAGCAATAAAAGAGCAGAGGATTTCCTTACCAATATGTCTCATGAGCTTAGAACACCTATCAATGCTGTAACTGGTATCACTAACACAATGTTAAGGACTGAGGACAATGCTGCCAAGAGAAAAGATATATTGTCTATCCAGATGGCGGGTCAGAGACTTTTTAACCAGATTGAGGACATCCTTGATTTCACAGAGATTGATACAGGACGAATCAGGATAAGCGAGGATTCATATGCGATATCTTCACTTATTAATGACATTATAAGTGGTAACAGAATTGCAGAACATGATAAAAATGTTGAGCTTATAATAGATATTGATGCTTCCATGCCAGCAATGCTTACAGGAGATGGCAGGAAGATTAAAAAGATTATCAAGCACCTCATTGATAATGGACTTAAATTTACTAAAGTCGGCGGCGTGTATGTGAAGATATTCGCGATGTCCAAGGATTATGGTGTTAATCTTTGCATTAAAGTCAGCGATACTGGTATAGGAATGTCTGACGAGGAGCTTACAAGAATTAAAGAAAAATATTACCAGAATAACAGTGGTACAGATAGAAAAACTGGTGGTCTGGGACTTGGCTTGTCTATTGTGTATGGAATGGTTTCAGCGATGGAGGGCTTTATTCAGGTTGAAAGTGAATTAGGCAGGGGAACAACCGTGTCTATAAGCATTCCACAGAAGGTAGCGGATTATTCATCACATATGACTGTCAGGAATAAGGAAAATCTGTTTATCGCATGTTTCCTTGAACCAGAAAAATACGTTGTACCAGAAGTCCGCAAATATTATAACGATATGATAAGCGGTCTTGTCAATGGACTGGATATTGAATTAAGAAGAATATCAAGCATTGATGAATTAAAACAGCTTATTGCCAAGTATCAGGTAACACATCTGTTTGTCGGTAAAGAAGAATATTTAAAGTACACATCATATCTTGGACAGATAGATAAAAGCACAGAGATTGTTGTGGTTTCAGATGACGAACTGAAATTCCCTGCTGTTAGACAATTTAAGCTTATTAAGAAACCAATATACTGCCTGCCTGTTGTCAATATTCTTAATGCGTCAGCTACGGATACTGACAATTCACAGAGCGGTTATATGAGCTGTCCGGGAGTCAAGGTGCTTGTTGTAGATGATGAACCGATGAATCTTATGGTTGCAGAGGGAATATTTAAGGGATATAAGATGTCGGTAAAGACTGCAAGAAGCGGTATGGAGGCTATAGATATATGCGATAAAGAAAGCTTCGATATAATATTCTTAGACCATATGATGCCGGAGATGGACGGAATAGAGACTATTAAACGCCTGCGCAAGATTCATCTGGATGACGATAAGCCGATGACAATTGTAGCATTTACAGCTAATGCGGTAAGCGGAGCAAGAGAAATGTTCTTAGACGAGGGCTTTGATGAGTTCATATCTAAGCCTATAGAGGACTGTGAGCTGCAAAGAGTGCTTAAAAAGCTTCTTCCTAAGTCATCAATTGTATATACACATGATATACATACAGATGATGTGCAGGATGATAACAGCGTAATAACACAGGATGATGCTTCTGTAAGCGCAGAGAAAAGTGATATGGAAAAGCTTGGTGATATAGGAATTGATACCAAGTCAGGTCTTTCATATTGTAGAGGAGATGAGCAGTTCTATAAAGAGCTTCTTATAAAATATGCCAAAGATGCCAAGGCAAAGCATGATGATATGGAGAAATCTTTCGAGGAAAATGACTGGGAGAATTACTGTATACAGGTTCATGCACTAAAGAGCACCTCCAAGATGATTGGACAGGACAGGCTTTCAGAGATGGCACGTCTGGCAGAGGATGCGGCTAAGAATGTAGATGCAGATTATATCAAAGTCCATCACAATGAAATAATGAATGAGTATATTCTGCTTGCAGGAAATATTCTTACAATATTGACATCAGATGCAGATGATGATTCACCAGAGAGTTCAGGGGATACGGCATCAACTGATAAACCATCCATTACAAAGGAGAAGTTCATAGAATATCTGGAGCAGTTAAAACAGTGTTTTGCTACATATGAGGCACAGAGTGCAGATGAGATAATTGATTCACTGAATGGATATCAGTACAATGGCGTGGATGTGGCAGACCTGCTTAAGCATATTGCCGGTGATATTGAGGATTTTGAGTTTGATGCTGCTGATGATAAGACGGACAAACTTATCCTTGAAGTGAAAGGTGGTGATATGTCATGAATCCTAAGAAAATAATACGTGCGATTAAAGACCATAACCTCGACATGCAGGAGAGATTATTCAGGCTGGTGCTTACAATAGGACTTACAGGCTTTGCTATCGGAATAATCGGTGGAATGATGGCAGGTGAATCAGTGTCCAATATTGTGTCCATGATAGCTGCATTTATAATTGTATTTGTCATAACAGTTCTCTCAATTAAGACACATTATATTCAGGTCGGTGCTGCAACAATAGGTGCAATTATTATATATGTGATTCTTCCATATAACTTCATAACATCTGGAGGAATATATGGCGGTGCACCATTATGGATGATATTCGGCGTTGTGTATGTAAGTCTTGTTGTAAATGGCGTAATAAAATATGTGTTACTGGTTTCGGGATTTACCATTTTTGCGGGCTGCTATTATATCTCATATATGTATCCAGCTATGATAATACCTCATACAACAGATATGGCATTCATAGATTCATTCATGACACTTGCAATTGTATCTGTTATCACATGCTGTCTTATCCAGTTCCAGAATTCAATATACCGTTCTGAGAATGAGATTGCGCAGAAGCAGAAGAAAGAGATTGAGGAACTTAACAAGACACAGAATAGTTTCTTCTCAAGCATGAGCCATGAGATAAGAACACCTATTAACACAATTATAGGTCTGAATGAGATGATTTTAAGAGAAGATGTATCGGACGAGGTTGTATCTGATGCCAAGAGTATTCAGGGAGCAAGTAAGATGCTTTTGGCTCTTATCAATGACATTCTCGATATGTCAAAGATGGAAGCTGGCAAGATGGATATTGTTCCGACACAATATGATGTCGGTGCAACTTTATCTGATATAGTCAATATGATATGGATAAGGGCGAAGAGTAAGGGACTTAAGTTCCACATTGATGTTGACCCATCCATACCTTCAAAGCTGTATGGTGATGAGGTAAGAATTAAACAGATACTTATAAATGTCTTAAACAACGCTGTGAAATACACTAACGAGGGTTCTGTAACTCTCAGTATACAGTGCAGTAAGGATAAGAGTAAAGATAACAATGTCCTTATGATATATTCTGTGTCAGATACAGGAATTGGTATCAAGAAGGAGAATATGCCATATCTGTTCAGTGCATTTAAGCGGGTAGATGAGCAGAAGAACAGATATATAGAAGGAACCGGGCTTGGATTATCTATAGTTAAACAGCTTGTAGACCTTATGGGAGGTGATATATCTGTAAACAGTGTGTACACCAAAGGCTCTACATTTGTGATAACTATACCTCAGAAGGTTGTCAATCAGGCAAAAATCGGTAATGTCAATATAGAGAATAAGTATTCCATAAAGGAAAGAGAACATTACAAGCAAAGCTTTGAAGCACCTAAGGCAAGACTTCTTATAGTTGATGACAATGAGACTAATCTTATGGTTGCTGAGAAACTTTTACGAGACACGAAGGTTAAAATAGACACAGTTATATCAGGATATGAGTGCTTAAAGAAGACACTTGATGTCCATTATGATGTTATATTTATGGATCATCTGATGCCGGAGATGGATGGAATAGAATGTCTTCATGCAATAAGAACCCAGGCAGGTGGATTGAATCTTACAACTCCTGTTGTTGTGCTTACTGCCAATGCTGGCGGCGATAATAAGCAGATGTATTGCAATGAAGGATTTGATGGATATCTTTTAAAGCCTGTCAGCGGATTACAGTTAGAGAAAGAGCTTCTAAGACATCTGCCGGATGAGCTTGTGACTTTGACAGATGAAGGGGGCAGTGTGGGAACTATTGAAGCTCCTATAATCGAGCATAAGCTAAAGATGGCGATAAGAATATCGACTGACAGTGTAAGTGATTTACCTTCACAGTTGACTGATAAGCACAAGATATCAGTCATGCCATACCGTATCAGGACTAATGGCGGAGAATTCCTTGATGGAATAGAGGCAGAGACTGACGGACTTCTTGAGTACATAAAGGATGGCAGGAAATTCGCTGAATCTGAGGCTCCAGAGGTGGATGATTATGTTGAGTATTTTGCAGAGCAGTTGACGGCTGCCCAATATGTAATCCACATTTCCATGGCAAAAAATGCAAGTAAAGGTTATCAGAATGCATTAGAAGCCGCTAAGACATTTGATAATGTATATATAATTGACTCAGGACATCTGTCGAGTGGAATGGGACTTATCGTCTTACAGGCTGCCGCATATGCAGAATCGGGCATGGCTCCTGATGCGATTATGGAAAATCTTCAGATGCTTAAGGATAAGACGAGAACGAGCTTTATAGTTGATGATACGAGATATCTCATGCATTCAGGACGTATTTCAGCGCGTGTAAGTACGCTGTGTGAGGCACTTATGCTTCATCCGGTGGTTATACTTAAAAACAGCAGTATGAAGGTAGGAAGCATACTGGCGGGAACAAGGGAGAGTGTCCGTAAAAGATACATCAAATCTTCCCTTAACACAGTTCGTCCGATAGATACTAAGACTTTATTCATAACACATTCCGGATTGTCGAAGGAAGAGTTGAAATGGATAGAGAAAGAGGTTTGTAAGAAGGTTACATTTGAAAATGTAATCTACCAGAAAGCTTCGCCGGCTATCTCTACTAACTGTGGAGTGGGATGCTTTGGATTATTGTTTATGTTAAAATAGATAGACTTGTAGGAAAATGTAATAATGCATAAAAATATTACAAAATATTAAGTAAATTTGGCAATTGTGCTTAAAAACATAATGCGATACAATTAAGAAAACTAAAACGTGAAAAAGAGTTTCCTTAACTGTATCGCTTTTATTTTTGGGGAAATGGAAGTATGTATTTGGGGAGGTGGAAGTACGGAGAAAGATGCAAAAGAAATGAAAGACGTGCGTGAAAAGATACTTCTTGCGACAATTCAGGCATTCAATGAAAAAGGCATGAAATTCACAATGGATGACCTCGCAGGGATTCTTTCAATGAGCAAGAAGACAATCTATACATATTTTTCAGATAAGAATTCATTGCTGCTTGATATGGTTGACTACGTGTTTGACACAATTAAATCAAGCGAGCAGGCGATAGTTGATGATGACAGCTTAACGACAGTCCAGAAAATCAGGGCGGTTCTTGGCGTTATGCCAGACGGATATAAGGAGATTGATTTCCGCCAGTTATACATGCTCAAAGATAAATACCCTGATATATACACGAAAGTTGAGAAACGGCTTGAAAGTGGCTGGGAGACAACAATCGGACTGTTGGAACAGGGTATTAGTGAAGGCGTGATTAAGCCAGTGAATCTGACAATTTTTAAGATGATGATGGAGGCTTCTCTTGAACAATTTTTCCAAAGAGACGTTCTTGTGAGAGCTGGAATGACATATTCGCAGGGGTTAGAAGAGGTTGTGAAAATTCTCATAGAAGGTGTTTTGTCATGACAATACAACACATCAGTTGGCAGATTAGATATATTTTCAGAAGGAGGCAGTACATATGCAGGATAAATCCAAGATTATATATGGCAATCAGATAGACAGAAGGGCGTACAAGAAAACCCTTTATTCCAAGAAAAAGTTCGTGAAGAAATATGGTGATGACAGTGATAAGAACTATTCCGTACAGATACGTAAAAATGCCTGCATAGGCGACATTCTTGGAGTATATGACATAAGAGTCGGGGACAAAAGTACAGGGAATAAGGTTAATGAAAGTTTTGACACAGACAAGGGCATAATTGTCGGCAACATAAGGATGGGATTCGGACATTACCGTATATCAATGGCGATTGCATCTGCCGCCAATGCATTAGGCTACACTCCATACTGGATGGACCTTAATTCATATACAGATACTACATGTACCAAGGTTATAAGCGCGCAGAATGAATTGTACTCACTTGGTTCAAGAATTTCACAGAAAAGCAGGCTGTTCAATCATTTTGTGTGGGAGCCTATGAATTACGAGGGCTTCAGAAAGCTGTCATACAATGCGTCAGACCAGAAAAATGCAGAGCTTATGGCACCAGTGTATAAGAATATACCCAAAGATATTCCAGTTATAGCGACACATGTGTGGCCGGCTCAGGCAGCTATACACGCTGGAATGAGAAATGTTGTCAACGCTGTCCCGGATAACTGGCCTATGGCACTTCATTTGTCAGAGGGAAGCATCCACACTGTGCAGACACATTTTGCATATCAGGGTTACAGGATTCTTAACGGAATGAATGGCAAAAAGGTTCTTAATCCGATGCCGGCAGACAGTTTAAGATACACAGGACATTACATAGACCATGAGCTTGTAGAGAATATCGAGACAGACTGTGAGGCAAGAAGAAAGAGAAAGGCTGACGGCAGGCCTATGAGATTCCTTCTTACAATAGGCGGTGCCGGTGCGCAGAAAGAGATATTTGCAAGTATTATCAGATATCTTATTCCATATATTAAAGACAAAAAAGCTGTGCTGTATGTAAATGTCGGCGATTATAAAAATGTATGGGACAGCCTGATTGCAGATATTCCGGAGATGTCTGGATTGTCTACAGAGCATTTTGACAACTGGGAAGATACAAGAAGCTTTGCAGAAAATGTGCTTACAGGGGATGTTGAGGGAATCAATGGTTTTTATCATAAAAATATATTTGAGGCAGTATATTGCACTAATCTGCTTATGAGAAGTGTTGATGTGTTAGTGACTAAGCCTAGCGAGCTTGCATTTTATCCAGTTCCAAAGCTTTTCATAAAACGTGTTGGCGGCCATGAACAGTGGGGCGCGATACATTCGGCAGAGATTGGTGACGGAACGCTTGAATGCGGGGATATACCACACACATTGCAGATGATAAAGCTGTTCATGGAGGACGACAGCCTGCTGTGCGATATGTGTGACAATATTGAAAAAAATAAGAAGGCAGGCATATATAATGGGGCTTATGAGGCAGTTAAGATAGCTGCAGGAATGAGGTAATTATGGGAAATAATACAACAAATAATATGTCAGGGGATACGAATAAGAAGCTTAGCAGAAAAGAGATGGCATCATACGGCGTAGGTGCAGTTGGCAAAGATATGGTGTACATGTTCTGTGCGAGCTATATACTTTATTATTATCAGGATATTTTAGGAATCAGTGCGATTGCGATGGGAGTGATTCTTCTCGCCGCGAGAGTATTTGATGCATTCAATGACCCTATAATGGGCGTTATTGTGGCTAAGACCAGAACACGCTGGGGTAAATTCAGACCTTGGCTGTTCGTGGGAACGGCGCTTAATGCAGTTGTTCTGTTTCTTATGTTTGCTGCACCACCATCACTTGATGGCAGCGGACTTGTAGCTTATGCGGCTGTCACATATATATTATGGGGCGTTACATACACAATGATGGATATTCCATACTGGTCAATGATTCCTGCATTTACATCTGGCGGCAAGGAGCGTGAAAATATGTCAGCAATGGCGCGTTCATGTGCCGGAGTTGGTTCTGCGCTTGTTACAGTTATCACAATGCAGTGTGTGTATCTGCTTGGAAAAGGCAACGAATATACAGGATTTAAGTGGTTTGCACTTATAATATCTGTTGTATTTTTTGTGGCAATATTAATCACATGTGTTAATATTAAAGAAAAATCAACTGTTGATATTGAGACAGTCTCAGTCGGACAGATGTTCAAGGCACTTTTCCAGAATGACCAGGCGGTTACAGTTGTTGTGACAATTGTGCTTATCAATACATCGGTGTATATTACATCTAATCTTGTAATATATTTCTTCAAATATGACTTCGGCGGGGCTGACTGGTACAATGGCTACACACTGTTTAACACATTTGGCGGAGCGGTGCAGATTCTGTCAATGATGGTTTTATTCCCACTGCTTAGAAAATTCATGGACACAATCAGGATATTCTATGTCAGCTTTATCATGGCGATAACAGGATATGTTGTACTGCTGGCACTTGTATTCACATCAATGTCTAATGTGTTTATATTATTTATTCCAGCATTTTTCATATTTGCGGCTAATGGAATGCTGCTTGTGCTTACGACAATTTTCCTTGCTAACACAGTTGATTATGGCGAATTGAAGAATAACAGGCGTGATGAGAGCGTTATATTCTCAATGCAGACATTTGTGGTAAAACTTGCATCTGGAATAGCGGCACTTGTTGTGTCAATATGCCTTGCAGTGTGCAATCTCAGCAGTAACACAGATGCCGCAGAGACAGCCAGCGCAGCAGCCGGTTCGGTTGTAGGACTTAGAATGACTATGACAGTTATACCTATAATTGGTCTGTTTATTGCGGTATTCTATTTCCACAGAAAATATATACTGACAGAGATGAAGATGGAAGAGATTACAAGCAGGATAAAATAATTAATAATCTTTCGATAAATGTAGAGGTTTTTCAATGATTAAATCGGATAATGGCTTATATGTACTGGATACGGACAATACTTCATATGTATTCCGCGTGATGGAGAGCGGTCAGCTTGAACATCTGTATTATGGAAGAAAGCTTCATGCTAATGAGGCTGTTATGATGGAAAAGCATGTATTTATACCGGGCAATACTAATGTGTACAGCAATGAATATAATAATTTCTCTCTGGAGGATGCGTGTCTTGAAATGTCATCATGGGGCAAAGGCGACATAAGAGAACCATTTGTTGAGATAGTCCATGCTGATGGAGCAAGAACGTCAGATTTTGTGTTTGACAGAGCAGAGATTATAGATGGCAAGGCTGAATATGCGACACTTCCCGGTTCGTATGATGATGATAATAATGTTAAGCAGCTTGTCGTGTATATGAAGGATAAGCAGTATAATCTTACGCTTGAGCTTCATTATTACGTGTACGAAGCATGCAATGTCATAACAAGAAGTGCGAAGTTAATTAATACAAGTGATGAAACTGTAAGGGTCGAGAGACTTATGAGCATGCAGCTTGATCTGCCAGATTCAGATTATGAGCTTTCAACATTTAATGGCGCATGGACAAGAGAGATGAACCGAAACCGTATCAGCATACAGGCTGGCAGGCATGTCAATGAATCATACACAGGAACATCCTCTAACCGCGCCAATCCATTCATTATGCTTGGAAGGACAGATACATCTGAGGATTATGGTGAGTGCTTTGGATTTAACCTTATATATAGCGGCAATCATTATGAGGCTGCCGAGGTTAATTCATATGGAAAGTTAAGGATTGTGTCAGGAATCAATCCGGCATCATTCTCATATGTTCTCGGTGCAGGTGAGGAGCTTGAAGCTCCAGAGGCAGTTCTTACATATGCATGTGATGGCTATAATTCAATGAGCCATAATATGCATGAATTTATAAAAAAGCATATTGTACGTGGAAAATGGCGTGACACTGTGCGCCCTGTGCTTCTTAACAGTTGGGAGGCCGCTTATTTTAACATTAATGAGAAAAAGCTCTTAAAACTTGCAAAGGCTGGCAAAGAGGCTGGTATTGAACTTTTTGTCATGGATGATGGCTGGTTTGGTGAGAGAAACAGCGATACAAGCTCGCTGGGCGACTGGACACCGAACAAGAATAAGCTGCCAGCAGGAGTCAAGGGTATAGCTGATAAGATAAAAGCTCTTGGCTTGAAATTCGGAATATGGGTAGAGCCGGAGATGGTTAATGTTGACAGCAGATTGTATGAAAAGCATCCTGACTGGACACTTGAGATATCGGGAAAGCCACATTCAGAGGGACGCAACCAGAGAATTCTGGATTTGTCCAAATGTGAAGTCCAGAATTACATAATTGAACAGATGAGCAGTGTATTTTCATCTGCTGATATATCATATGTCAAATGGGACATGAACCGCATATTCAGTGATTATTATTCGCAGGGAACTTTGTCGGATAATCAGGGAGAGACTGCACACAGGTATGTGTGTGGATTGTACCGCTGCATGAAGGAGCTTACGGAAAGATTTCCAGAGATTTTATTTGAGGGCTGTTCGGCTGGCGGTAACAGATTCGACCTTGGAATATTATGTTATTTTCCTCAGATATGGGCAAGTGACAACACAGATGCGCTTTGCAGGGCACAGATTCAGTATAATTACAGCTATGGTTATCCAATGCAGTGCATATCAGCGCATGTATCGGGAAGTCCTAACCATCAGACATTAAGAAATATGCCGCTTGAGAGCAGATTTAATGTGGCGGCTTTCGGGCTTCTGGGATATGAGTGCAATCTGTGTGATTTAAGTAAAGATGAATTGCTGGCGGTTAAGGCGCAGATTGAGTTATATAAAAAATGGAGAGAGGTGTTCCAGAAGGGAACATTTTACAGAATCAGAAGCTTTGCTGACAGCGATGCCGGCAATGCGGGAGTGCTTAATAATGCAAAGGGCAACCAGACTGAGTGGTGTGTGGTATCGCAGGATAAAAAGCAGGCTGTTGGATTTATGATGCAGATGTTAGCTATACCTAACACACAGTATGGCTGTTTTAAGGCAAAAGGGCTTGATGAAGCAGAACAGTATCATTTCTATAACAGAAAACTTAAATATAATATCAAGGATTTCGGAGAGCTTGTTAATACAGCATCACCTGTGCATATAAAGCAAGGCTCGCTTATTCAGGAGGTCGCATCAAGATTTATCAAAATGGATGGCGAGACTGAGGATTATGTGGCATACGGAGATACGCTTATGTATTCAGGTGTTAAGTTAAAACCGGCATTTTCAGCAACCGGGTATAATGATAATGTGAGATTCTATCAGGATTTTGGCTCAAGAATGTATTTTATGGAGGCAGTGGATGCAGACGATAACATTGGATAAACTCTATGGCGGTTGTGATGATGCCCTGGAAAGATATAAGCATCTGCGTGAGCAGTTTGCAGCGCATTTTAAAGGCATTTCCATATCAGATATATCGTATTATTCAGCACCGGGAAGGTGTGAGATTATAGGCAATCACACAGACCACAACGGAGGAAGGGTGATTGCAGCCAGTATCAACATGGACACAATAGCTGCCGCCGCACCGAATGGGACGGATATCATAAGGATATATAGTGAGGGGCATGATTATATTGAGGTGAGTCTTGGGGATTTAAACAGACATGCTGATTTGCAGGAACAGATGACCTTAGATTCTTATATTGGTTATTTTGTATCTAATTATTCGGGAAGTGCCGGGCTTGTGGCTGGAATATGCCAGAAGGCACTTGAAGCTGGTTATATTGTAAAGGGATTTGATGCATACATTACAACTAAGGTTATTGCTGCTGCGGGTGTCAGTTCGTCAGCTTCATATGAGATGCTTATATGTGCCATAATTAATTTCATGTTTAATGACAACATAATTACAGAAAATGAGTGTGCACATTTCGGACAGTATGCAGAAAATGTATTCTGGAACAAATCATCAGGTCTTATGGACCAGATAACCTGTGCTGTAGGCGGTGCAGTGTATATGGATTTTAGGGATAAAGAAGAGGTCACATACAAGAAGGCTGATATTTCATTTGAGAAGATGGGATACAAGTTAGTCATCACTAATACTGGCAAAGGGCACGCTGATTTAAGCCATGAATACTCCTCAATTCCAGAGGAAATGTACAGTGTTGCACGCGCATGTGGCTGTGAGAGACTATGTGAGATGGACATGGGTAAGCTTATATCTAACATCAATCTTATAGATAATGACAGGGCTGTGCTTCGTGCGATACATTTTTTCAATGAGAATGAGAGAGTCGATAAGATGTATGATGCTATCGGTAGAGGCGATACAGATACCATATTAAATCTGATAGGTGAGTCTGGCACATCTTCATGGGAGCTTTTACAGAACTGTTATTGCAGTGATAATGTGTCTGAGCAGAAAATATGCCTTGCGCTGGCTCTGAGTAAGGACATTCTTGCCAGTACTGGCTGTGGAGCAGTGGATGTAACTGCAACTGGTGATGTGAATGGAGAATGTCCGGCTGGACATGCTGATACCTGTAATAGACGTGGTGGTGTGTGCCGTGTTCATGGAGGTGGATTTGCCGGTGTAATCATGAGTGTTGTTCCTGTTTATAAGATCACGGAATATACAGAATATATGTCTAAGTTTTTCGGACAGAGTAACGTACATGTTGTTGACGTAAGGCAATTCGGGGCTGTGAGAGTTGAGGTTTGATGAAGTTAAGGTAATTCGAAGCCGAGAGTTTACATTTGATGATGTCAAGATAATTGGAATCATAAAAGATTTGATGTGATGATATTGGATTTTGGAGGAGATTTTCTTCTGAAAAATCCAATATCATGTGATTTACACTTCGCTAAACTATCAAATTTTCTTTATTCACAAAAAATGGGTAAAAAATCCAACCTATGTCTATTTTTGGG